>Ga0182030_10000147_pt1 | contig 116759 bp, 104 predicted proteins | sample 812S3MmetaG_FD_121299 | JGI IMG/M metagenome (GOLD analysis project Ga0182030, IMG submission 121299) | Permafrost microbial communities from Stordalen Mire, Sweden - 812S3M metaG (Illumina Assembly) | ecosystem: Environmental > Terrestrial > Soil > Wetlands > Permafrost | place: Sweden... | reverse complement strand
GCCCACATACCCACAGCAGACCCAAAAGCAGCAGCAGGAAGCTGCTTGATTTGAAGGACAAAGGCAGGCGCGATCACACCTTAACTTCGGCGATCCCTGGTCCCACGTCCGGGGTCCACTTCACCGCAAACGATCTCGGCAGCATTTTTTGCGTCTACGGCCATTACTTCGACCACAGGGTTCGGATGGTTTTTGATCCACATTCCGTTGAGGTAATCGCGCTTCACTCGAAAGATCGACATGTTGAATCCTAGTCATTTGGTCCGCGCTAGGTATGTGGGGAGCGGGTGCACCAAAGTCCATATGGCTCTAAAGCACCCGAAAAAACTGGCTTGGTCTGCATCCGCTGCCGTCGTATAAGAATGCACTGGCAGGCAGATGCCAGAGAGATGTCAAAGGAATTGGCGCATCGTTGTAAGTGGTTTGATATCAAAAGCCGGTCCCGTAGCTCAGCCGGATAGAGCGGCGGTTTCCCAAATCTCTGCTGCCCCTCCTCATGGTGCACATAGCGCGTCACTTCCCCAATAAAATCAGGCACTTCTTCGATTCGGTAGTGGTATGCTGACCATAGCAAACCACCTCTACTCTCGCTCTTTGAGAGCCAAATCGGAGCCAAAAATGCCCGTCACACATCTCACTGATATTGTGGTGACGCGGCTGAAATTGCCCGGCACCGACTTCGATGAAACCACGCCAGCGTTCGGTATTCGCGTCGGCAAGAACCGCAAGACATGGATAGTCATGCGCGGCACTCAACGCCAGCGCGTGAGCGTTGGACACTATCCCGCCATGTCCCTCGCGGATGCCCGCAAGGAGGCTAAAAAGCTCCTGACGGAAGCGCCGGCCAAGAACTCCAAGATGACCTTCAAAGAGGTGTGTGACGCCTACAAGGAAGCCATCAAGAGCAAGAAGCCCCGGACCCAGCGGGACTACAATCGCATCCTCGACAAGTATCTCTTACCGAAGTTCGGACCGAAGAAACTTGCCGATGTCGATTACGACGATGTGAATGACATTGCGGCCAAACTCAAGCCCTCGGAAAAGTCGCACTGTCTCGCTGTGGCTCGGACGTTCCTGCGTTGGTGCGTGAAGCCGCCACGTCGATACATCCCGCACTCTCCGCTTGAGGGAGTGATGGTTCAGCCAGGCAAGGCGCGTAAGCGCATCCTGAAACCGAACGAGCTAAAGAAGGTTTGGAACGCGGCAACCGAAGTCGGATATCCGTACGGTACGATTGTCCATCTGCTCATTCTCACCGGACAAAGGAAATGTGAGATAGCGAACTTGCGACGCTCGTGGATTGACCCGAAAAATCGGACCATCACTTTGCCCGAGTGGGTTTGCAAAAACTCACGAGAGCACACGTTCCCTTACGGGGACTTGGTAGCGGCTGAGCTTGAAGCCGCACCGCGATTGAACAGTACCGACCTCTTGTTCCCATCGGCCGCATCGGATGACAGACCGGTTTCTGGGTTCAGCAAGTGGAAGAAAAATCTCGGTGATGGTGTCGAGAAGTGGACGCACCATGATTTACGACGGACCTTCGGCACGAAACTCGCTGAGCTGGATGTCACGCCGCATATCGTCGAACGCCTGCTCAATCACACGATGGGAGCCATCGGAAACAAAGCCGATAGCATCGTTAGTGCGGTGGCTGAGGTTTACAATTTGGCGAAATATCTACCTCCCATGAGAGAGGCCATTGAGGAAAAATGGGAGCCGTTCCTTGAGAACTTGACCCGCGCTGCATAGGCGCGGGTTTTTATTTGGCGTTGGTGGTATTATCGGCGCATCGTAACCGAGTCGGAGATCCCGGATGTTTTGGGGAAAGAGACAATTCAAGGCGGCTGATTATGGCCCGTATCAGGACCGCCTTGGCGACCTGCAATTGGCCAATGCCTCGCGCCATCGCGAGTTTATGATGGTCTCGACCAAGGTGAAGGCAAACCTCAGCGAGTACTATGTGGGCGTGCCCGCGAAGGAACTGATGGTTCTGTTCGATGGGTTTGAGCCGGTCGCCGAGGGAGACCTGCCAAAGGTGGTGGATTCGCTCGTTGTGGCGGACATGGACGCGTTCAGGGAGCGCTTCAAGTTCAGGCACGAGCTGAGGCGGTCATAGGATACGCGGATGTGGGCGGAGTTCTGGGAATGGCTGTCGAAGCTCCCTCCGGGGAGTGCGACCTTCGTCGGGACGCTGGCCGGCTCGAGCTTTGGCCTCATCGCTATTTTGATAGGCGCGTTCGTCAACGCGTCACTCAATAGAGGCCGCGACGACCGGCTCAGGGATGAAGAGCGCATCGCTGTGGCTTCGACGCTGTTCGCCGAGCTAAAGGGCATTCATCGTACTCTGGCAGAGAACGCTCAGCATCTGACAGACAAGCCACCAGACCACGACGGCGGGTTCATGATTCCAGAGCCGTCGGTCAAGCTGCTCCCCGAAATGCTATCCAAGCTGGGGCTATTGCGAGCTGACACGATACGAACAGTCATGGACGCATATGTGCTCACTGAGCAGTATCTTGAGCAGCTAATCCTTGTAGGCGGCAAGCTCCAAGCGAACATGCCCGAAAACCGCCAGCTCGTTTACATGGAGGCTCACCTAGCGCCGTTTGTAATCGAGTTCAATCAGACCAGGGCGGGGGTGGTGCAGGAGGCTATGAACGCTCTGGCGCCGTATCTGAAATAGATCTCATCCGACCTTCTTGGCTTTGGCCCGTTGAGATTCGGGCGGCGGCTGGAACATGAGCACCACACGCCGATTCCCGCAGCGAGGGCTCATAAGACGACTCTCTAACCTGGCTAGGGGGAAGTTGCGTCCACGCGTCCAAACGAGCGTGTGCACATCCAACTCCTCCCTGTAGACGCACGGGCGCGCACGTGGGTCCGATTATCCTCAACACCTCCCGAGCAGCGTGCGGTGACCCGCCAACTGTGCGTGAAAGCATCGCCTAGGTTCTCGACCTCCATGAGAACATTTAGTGAACATCGAGGTTCCGAGTCAATGTGGAACTCAAGGGACCGGGGGAAATGCCGTGTTTGGGATGCTCGATTACCGCGCGCATAAGCTGTTCTTCCTGCTCATGCTCCCGTTGTGGCTGTTTTCCAAAGTCTCCTACTACCTCTGCATCGGGGTCGGCATCCTGATTGCGCAAAACACGTCGTACGATTTCTGGATAAAGGTTGTCTTCGCATACGGGTGCACGGAGCTAATCGCCGCAGTCGTGTTGGCTCTCTGGTGGGTGGTAAATTACCTGGCTCAAAAGATTTTCTTCTGGGTCGTTGATGTCATCCCTGCAAAGGGAGAGGACGACGAAGAAGCAAAGGAGATTGTCAGGAAGGGCCGCATCATCTGGCTCGCAAAGAAATTCGCCACCGATATTCAGGATTGGAATTACGAAGATACGGCAGCGTTTGCATCGGTTCTCAACTGGCGCTCAAGGCTGTTCTTCAATTCAAAGGAGCGGGTGAAAGAGCGCGCCCTCATTTTCCAGCGACACTGGGACGAGACCGGCAAACAACCGGGCGACCTCACGAAGGCCGAAATCAAAGAACTCATTGGTCATCTTGAAGGCGGCTGTGTCGAGACCATCATCGTGAATCAGTATTATTTCAATTCCCTAGTCTCAATCGTCATCATCGTCATCGCGCTCAACGCCATGAGTACGTAACGAAAAGGGCACCCATTGCTGAGTGCCCTTTTTTTTGTTTCATGAATCCTAGGGCGTCGGGCTGGCAATTTTCTGTGGTGCCGGCGCTGGCACGCTTAGCAACGGTATGGTACTCGTCGCCTCGACGATGCGGTAGCTCTTGAACCCGTAGTCGTCCTTGAAATCGGAGTGTTCAATCTTCCAGTTATAATCGTCCTCCAATTCCTTGATGCGAGCGTGATACTGCGAGATGTATAGCTCGCGAAGGAAGTATCGACCGTTTACCCATTCCCCACCTGCCTTTAGCAAGGCGTGTAGTACCTTCTGTGCTTGAGTGCCGTACTTGGGGTAGACAGGAGTCATAGGCTTTGCTCGTTCTGGGGATAACTCGGTGGATATGTGGATAACGGCGCGTTGGGTTTCAGAAGCGATACGACACGGCGCTCAAGGCTTTCGATTTCCTTGAGTACAGGCTTAGGGCACGCCTTCTTCTCGACGGAATATTTGTCGATGCGGGCCTGTAGATGCCTGATTTTCGGAATGATGCGAACGGCCGCAATATGATTCGCATTGCCGAACTGAGGCCTAAAATTCTCCATCACCTCTGCGTAGGTTGGTTCATTTGCCATATGCCTACGCAATATGCCTACTGTATGTACGGTCGTTGGCATCGGTCTTGGCATCGCCAGTTCGCCTGGAATTGTGATACCGTCCCGGGTCTAGGGTGGGGGCTCTGATGAACGTAAGACGGGGACTGTGGCGCGCGTGGATCTTCGTGACCGTGCTGTGGGTCATCGGCACGGTGGCGCTGGCGTTCCTGATACTTCCCGACAATGTGGCCAAGAAGTATCAGTACGTTTACGTCATGAGGTCCGACGTGCCCGACCCGAACAAGGTGGATTGGACCAAAGACTTCTACGCCCTGATGCAGTCGCCGGCACGGAACATGCTGTCTTCGAGCTTCGATATCGTGGGTTACCAGTACGTGAGCACTTGGGACGAGAACGTGAAAAAAGGCACGATGATTGTTGCCGAGTTCCCTGACAAATCTAAGCTCTACCTCACGACACAGTTGACGAAGGAAGACCAGGACTACGTGGCAAAGCAGTTCTGGACTCAGCGCTGGTGGCGATATGGGTCGGAAACGGTGCCTTTCCTGATTGGCGGCATAGCGCCACCAGTCGTGCTGTTGCTCCTGGGCACGTTCCTTCTATGGGTCTTCCGGGGCTTTGCCCGCGATTAGAAAATCCACCTTGAAGAAAACCATTTATCTCTCGCCGCCCTTTTTAAAGAGCGTTGAATGCGAAAAGTGACGTTCTCTTCCGAGAAGAAATCTCCCGGATAAGGAGCGACGATACGGTAGTCGCGACATCGTTTAATCTGGTGCGGAAGTCGATGTTCGTGGTCGCAGTAGGCGCAGAGTGTGTTGTTCATAGAGATTTACTTATTCTAACTCGTACTGCCTCTGAATTACGAAGAACTTTCTCATTCGTAAAACGAATTGTGCGAATGCCGCGCGCCGCCAAAAAAGAACGGTCCTTTCGTGCATCTTTTTCTCTAATCGCTTCATGATATGGACCGTCAATCTCGAAAGCGATTTTGCGGCCCGGAAGGTAGAAGTCAAAGATACGATGGAAGGGCTTGATGAAGCCTTTTTGCTCCATGTATCTGATACCGAGCGTATTCAGTATCGAAGCAAATGCGTTTTCGGCTGGTGTGGTTCGGTCAAGCAACTCGCGTCGATAGACATGATTGCGTGTCTGCACGTGCTCTAGATTCATTTTATGCGATATGGTGAGAAGGTGCCGTAGCCTGTCCCTCTGACAAGAGGGATTTCTATGCGGCGTTCTCGATTGATAATTCGCGCCGTCGCTTTCTCTTGTAACCCGTGAGGGTCCTAGCGTTCGTCACGCCTGTTTTTTTCGTCAGAGCAAGAAAGCCAAGCAATGCTCTGGTTTTGACATAATCATGCGCCTATGGAGCCGAAGTATGCCGTCTCGATGCTGGTTTTGATATCGCAGTCGTACCAAGTTCGCCTGACACTGCGCCGACAGCTAGTCGGAAACGCAAAAACCGCCTCGTGAGAGACGGCCTAAGCGATGTTGCTATATGGTATAGCGTGTGAGCCAGCGACCGGAGTCGTGAGCTTGCACTCTATTACTATACCATGTTTCAACATCCTCTAATGGTAGCATGCCAGATGTGAATGGTGTGAAGCCGATGTGTGGAACTGACTGGGTCCTTCCGATGGAACCGATAGACAATCTCGTTACGCTCCACGCTGAGGAGGAGAAGCTGCGTGGCCAGCATCTAGCTTTGACGGCCGGAAACGAAGAGCTGCGTGACCACATTCACATGATCCGTGAAGCGATGAACATGCTGTGGGCGTTCACGCACGACTACACCCGGAAGAATGACGACGAGCTGACGATGCAGTTCTTGGGCATCAGACTGTTCAATGCCGCGGCTTCGTCAATAAAATTGGCTCACTCGGGCTACTACCAAAACGCGTTCTCAGCCCTGAGAGACTTTTTGGAGACCTTCTTCTTGGTGGACTTTCTCGTGAGCAATCCGAATAAAGTGAGCGAATGGCGGGCGGCTGAGGCGAAGGCTCTGCGAAATGAGTTTGGGCCGGCGGCGGTTCGTGACGCGCTCGATGCGAGAGACGGCTTCAAAGAGAAAAAGCGAAAGCAGTTATACGACCTGATATCGCATCACGCGACTCATGCGACCCCGAGCGGTTTCAAGATGACGGTCAAAGATACGCTGGGTGAGATTGGACCGTTCTATCGGCCGGAATCATTCGTTGCCTGGGCACAAGAGGCAGTGAAGATGATTTGCAATAGCGGCGTGGTCTACGGCGCCTTTTTCAAAGATGTGGACCTGCCCCTACTCAAGACCAAAGAGCACTACATTGGCGAGTTAGATAAATGGAAGACAAAGTATTTCGGGGCGCCAGCCGCTTCGACCGATAAAAAGGATTGAAACCAAAGGGCGAGCGCGCGACATTCGACGCCCTGGGCGAGGGAGATCGGGATGTCGGACCTTTGGTATTACGCAGAGGGAAGCGAGACTATAGGGCCTGTCGATTTTGATGGGCTCACGCAAGCGCTGAAAAGGAAGGCGCGGCCTGAAGAAGTCCCGATATGGCAAGAGGGCTACGCGGACTGGGTAGAGGCGGGGACCATACCTGCTCTCAAAGCCGTTTTTGTGCGACCGCCGCCGGTCCCCGTCAGGTCCGTGGCCAAGCCCGTAATGCCAGAACAACGCGTATCGCCGCTGTCGCCAGAATATCGGCAGGCTGTGCAGGCTGAGCAAAAGCCCCGTAACTGGATGGGCACAATATCGAGCTGGGTTGTCATCGTTTTGAGCGTAGTGCTGAGCAGGGTTTTCGGTGGCGCGTACTGGATGCCCGTTCTCCTAATCGCGTTGTGTGTTTGGATATTCACCAAGCTAAAGATGCGGGACTACGCGGTCTGGATGTTCGGCGTTCTGGTCGGGCATACGCTTTGGATGACGGTCGGACATGCCACTCTTTATGGCATGGGGAAATCCGACCCGGAGTTTTATACGTTCCTCTTTGACTTCGTTGCCGTCACAGCGTTGACGATTTGGGGCATACGAACGCAGTCGGTTGCCGTAAGCATCGGTGTCCTGACTTATCAAATAATCGCGCTGGCTACGAACGTGGTGTACTTCGAAGAATACTCGAAAATGAACCCCACGGCTGCGGGGATGCATGTGTTCCTGAGAGCTGTCGGTATCGGTTTGGCGATCTACGCCATCGTCAAAGCACGACAGTTCAAACGCGGCAAAGAATTAGAGCCGGTAGTCATTTGAGTATTGAGGGGAAGAGAGGGGAAGGCTCCATCTTCGTGCCGATGTGCTTTTCTATAAATGTTTGCTGAGAATCGTCGTGAGCGATGACAAATCTGCGAGCGCGCGCAACTGACCAAATGTTGACTTGGCGAGCGACTTCTTGCGGCTTTAGGCGACGAAGATTTGAGATGCCTTCATTGTTATTTGAAGCAATGAATAGCTTGGTTGGGCTGATGGGGAGAGACATAAAGCCTCTCGGCTCTCGCATGAACGCATATTGGAGCGGCCGGTCAGAAGTCAGGAAGCGGTGCGGCCCGTTACTGATATCGACGAGGCCCCAAAACATACCGTTGATCTGTGTTCCGATCTGCACGTTGTCGATAGCTAGGATGATGGCATTCATGCTGACTTTCATGGGAATGAGTGGGTCGACCGCAGCTATATATTCATCGAACGTCGCCGGGTGGTGAGGCTCCTTCGTTTGTTCGTATCGCCGCTGGGAGTTCGGGCCGGCTCGTTCCCAGCTCTTCATGGTCGCAACGCGAAGGTCAGCCATTACGTCCGGGTGACGGAGCAGCAAGCTGACAATGAACCGCGACCATGCGCTCCTGAGTTCAGCAGTCCAGTTTTGGTCGCCGCTGAGGTGCTTGTTGAGAGCGTCGGATGCTGCGTTGTCCGCGTATCGAAGGAAGACATCCTCGATGTGTTGCGCCATGTCGGGCGGCAGCTCAGGAAATGCGTAGAGGTCCGTCTGAAACCCTGTGCCCTTCGGTCCTACAGGCTTCTTGAGAAACTTGCCGTGCTTGCGGCTGTACTCGATGACCTTGCGGTTCGGACCTGCCCACTGCTTCAAATAGAAAACGGGAATGTAATGGTGGTCACGCGGCTTGTTGTTTGAAATCGGCATACATCACGATTTCTTTGGCTGCATTGGGACAACCGAGACCACTATGGTGCCGTCGGGGTTGGTCGAGGTAACGAAGTCAGCCCTGAAATTGCCGATAGAGACATTCGCGACGGCGAACTGAGCTATTTGGCCATCCTTGTCGTGGTCACGGTATTCGCGGAACTGGAACGGCGCGCGCGTGATTTTATTCTCATATTCGATGGTCAGAACCACGCGGCTGGTGTGGCGGGTCACGCCATCTTTCACCGTGCTGAATCCGGGCACGATGTCGGTATGGACCTCATGCTTGCCCAGTTCCCTCGGCAAGTTCTTCCGGTTCGTGTCGAGAAAGCTGCACGCCGTCGCGTTGATGGCTTCGTTGGTCAATGTCTCGCCGGTCGAGACTTGCAGGTCTGAGAGTTGCACATCGAGATACGGGTCAAATGCGACGAATAGCCGGGCCTGAACCATCTCGCACGATAAGACGTTCAGATCGGTTGGCTTGAACCAATTGAAGCCCGCGACCTCGTCCAGCGTCAGGCAGCGGATGCCATAATGCTGCTCTTTCGTGCGAGCGGTTTTGTAGAAGCCCTTAGAGGAAACGATAGCGCCGGAGTGAATGCCGGTGTCCTTGCATTTCGTATGAAAGGCCTCGACCGCGTCGACACCTACGGGCCTTGACCTATCGCGGCATTCAAGCGCGATAACGAGTTCGTGATGGTCACGGGCTATCGTCAGCACGACATCATGTTCGCGCTGTTGCCCGGTCACCTTGTCAACGAAGAATTTAGGTGACTCAATCTTGATATCGGTGCCTGCCGCGCGCGCCGACTCGATGATGCGAATCAGGCGCTGCAGGTCCTTGCCGTCGTTGGCCATTCCCTGTCCCTATGGAATCGGGCGGGAATATACCACGAAAGCCCCTTTCGGGGCTCTGGCGGGCAAATAGGGGCAAATCCGGACCACCTAGAGGTCGATTGGGTAGGCGCTCCATCGGTCATAATAGAGCTTCCGAATAAACCCAGCCAAAAAGTGGATGCCGCCCACGACCAGGAGAATCCCCTGCGTGATGGTGGCTACAGTGTCGACAACAGTTCTAAGGCTGTCGCCGTCCGCTTGAACGCAGACGATGTGGAAAGAGCAGGTAACGCCGAAGAGGCTGATAGCCCACGCGACGAGCATGTAGCCGGTTCCTTTGATGGTCGCTGAGTATTTGGTCGGGTCAGCGCTCGAAGTGACGAGCCATTTTATGAAGTTCATATAGCCAATTCGATTACTGCTGCCTGATAAATGTACGGACGTTCGTTACCGTAAAAGAAGGCCGTACCCTTCACACCCCAGTCTTGACTCCACCAGTTCATGAGGCCGTTTAGTTTTCCATCCAGCGCGTCGTCGTTGTACGCATACAAGTCGATGCAGTGACGTGATGTCGCGGGATGTGGAGGACGAATAAGCCCGTCAATATCACGCACGTCACGATTTGATGTCGGTGATGAGCGCGATGGCTCTTCGTACTCAATTTTTACAGTAGGTTTCACCATATCAATCTGGATTAGCGCGGGTGTGCGTCGGGTTCGTTAGAGGGTCATCCTCCAGGGCAAGGTTGCGACCGTCGGGAAGCTGCATCGAAGTGACGAACTTGATGATGTTGCTGATGGTCTCAAGCATAGCGGCTTTATTCTTTTGTTCGCCTGTGGTGATGAAATCCATGCTGCCCTGCCAATCGTCAAAGAGACCATCAAAATTGTTGAACGAACGGCGGCGGAACTTCATACTCGCCTCTTTTACTGCGCCATAGACAGCCTGCTTCTCCTCTGGGGTGACTTTCGTGCCAGATAGAATGCGGTCCTTGGCAAATTTGTTGGCCTCGTGATGGGCTACCGCGTCTGACACAAGCTCTAACTCCTCGGGCTCCAGTGTGGCCGTGAGGTCTTTGTCCTGCTTGAGCTGCTTCACGATGAATGGCAGCACCCAATCCATGAATATCTCGCTGACGAATACGGCCCCTTGTGCTCGCCTTCCATCGCAAAGAACGGGGTTTTCCAGTACCACCACAGACCGTCCCTTTGTTCGAGGTTATAGGTTGAGAGCTGCACGGCGTTTGAGGTCTGCGTCGCCGCGATATGCTGTGCCTGATCACCGCTTATCGCCAACCCTCAGGCCGAGGTCTCTCGGAGCTCGGCCTGGATGAGAACGCGCATCTGGCGGTTCCTGATCTCTCACTCGCCGAAATCACGGATATCGTGGCAGCCGCGGGCGGCGCTGGTGGTAAGTGGCCCGAAGCAGTGCAGCGAGCGAGCGCATGGGGCCACCCCAAATGCGTGCAGGCGATCATCTCGGGCCTGCGTGGGCGAGGATGGCCCGCAGAAGAACTTATAAGTCTCTTGAGATTCAGCCCTGCTGCCGACCTTGACGCAGAGAGGCGCGCAGCACGAAGCCAGATCGTTGGCATCCTCTCCGCGGACACGAGCAGGCTGCTTTATAGGATCAGCGTCCTGTTTGGCCGGTTCGACAGGTCGCTTGCTTTAACCGTGGGAGCGATCGATCCTGCGGTGCCCGAGCCAGGGGCGCAGCTCGATCAATTAATCGGACCCTGGGTGGAGCTCACGGCTCAGCGCGATATGCGGGTTTCACCCTTGCTGGAGAATGCTGGTGCAGAAGTCCTGACTCCGGCTAAAACCAAGCGCGTGCACGAAACCGCCGCGCAGCACATTCTGGGAGGTCGTAGTGTCAACATCGATAAAGCAAACTGTGGCTTTCTGCACGCCCTGTTGGGCGAGCAGGAATGGCTGCTCATGCGGCTCGCGCATAACATCATCACGACTTCAACCGAAACACGCCATCAGTTGTCAGAGTGGATGGGCACTTTGCGCCGGCACAGACTAGACCAAAACTCGGCTTAGGCGAGAGTTGCTCATAATTAAAGATTTTCGAGCAATTCAATTGTCGTAGGTTCATCAAAGGGTTACGCTGCTCATAAATGAGTCTCAAAACTAAGGCCTCGAAATGCTGCATCGGCTACGCCCGGATTAGCACTGTGCAGCAAGACCTCACCCGCCAACTCCAGGCGTTAAAGGGGGAGGGGTGCGCCAAGGTTTTTTCTGACACCGCATCAGGCAAAGAGCATGGCCGGCCGGCCCGAGCTGGACGCTGCCCTGGCCGAGCTGGGTCCCGGCGACGAACTGGTGATCACGGAATGGGACCGGGCCACGCGCTCGATGTGGGACGGCCTGCACATCATCAAGGCCGTGATTGATGCCGGCGCCACCATCCGCGTGCTGGATCGCGGTCACATTGACCTGGGCACCCCAATCGGCCGCGGCTTTATGGCGATGTTTTCAGCCATGGCCGAGGACGAGCGTAGCAGGATCCTCCAGCGCACGCACGAAGGCCGGAAGATTTCCCAGGCACGAGGCGTAAAAATGGGCCGCAAGCCAAAATTGAACGAGAAACAGAAGGCCGAGGCGCGCAAGCGTCTGGCCGCTGGCGAAGTCCCCAATGACCTGGCGCCCTCATATGGTGTCAGCCGGGCAACGATTGCCCGGCTACGATAAGGCACTCACATGGGCTCAATGATTCACCTGTCTGTCGGCCGGCTGGAAATCGACTGGGGCAAGAACAGCGGATTTACCGATCACAGCGGGCTTTTTCAGGCCGCGGATGTGACAGACGTTCCTTACTATTACGCTGGCAGCGAATACGTGGATGCAGCTGGCAAGCAGGAATGGAAAATCCGGGTTGAGAAAAAGGAGGGCCTCTCCAAGAAACTGTCCGAGGTCAGCGAACGCATTGAGCTGCTCGGTTACACGTTAAACACCTGTCGCCAGGAGTTCATGTCCCTCGCGGACCTTAACGATTTTGATAGCGAGGTGTTCAGGTTCGACGAGCTCCACAAAGCGCTCGCCACGGTCGACGTCAGTGCGATTGCGCTTGATTACGGCGACGGGGACGAGGATTTCGGCGAGTTTTTCCGCGAGCAGATATTTCCGAAACTGGGAATGGAAATGCTGCCGGCCGACGACGCAAGACGCACCTTGTATAACGCGGCGGAGGGCATGGAGAATCTCTCGTCGCATTCGGTATTGCGTCTGCTAGCCGACAACCCCAACGCAGCCGATTTGCCGGTCATCTGGACGTACAAGGATGTTGAGGACGGTGGTTGGGCAAAACACGGCGAGTTCGTCCAGCCGCTTCAACCGCCGAACAAATTTCTTATAGTGGCTGAAGGCAGCTCGGACGCGGCTATCTTGCTGCACGCATTCAGGCTGCTGCGACCACACATCGCCGATTTCTTCAGCTTTGTGGATATGGAGGAGGGGTATCCCTTTTCAGGCACGGGCAACCTCTACAAATTTGTCCAGGGCCTAATCAGCATTGGCGTGCAGAACAACGCTATCATCCTGTTCGACAACGACGCAGAAGGCGTGTTCGGGCACGAGCGTTGCCGCCGGCTGAATGTCCCCGGGAATATGAGGATTCTGCGCCTGCCGGATATCGAGAGCTTCCGACAGTTCAAAACGATCGGCCCGGGTGGCGAGCATACGTCGGATATAAACGGCAAAGCCGCGGCGATTGAGTGCTATCTCGATTTTGGGGACCAGGGGGTTGTGAAGTGGAATAACTTCAACGAGGGCGCCAAAACGTATCAGGGGGAGCTGGTCGGAAAGGACCGGCACAAGAACCAATTCCTTGGGCAGAAAAGCCGCGCGATTGGCTACGACTATTCAAAGATTGAATCCGTGCTGGATTTGATTGTCACGAACTGCGTTGCGATCAGCGAGGCCCAACAAATCGAGTATCTCGAAACCCATTTCTAGCCGCGCCCGCGAACTAACCGAGATTTTTCGGGTATCGCTGCAGAGGCTGCCCGGTCATAAAACCAGATTGTGGGTCACCAGCCGATCCGGCTGGCCAAACGGCCAATGCTCTCAATTGCGAGCGGCAGGTAGTCGTGATCTCCGCGTGCAAAGCCGGCTTTCAATAGCAGGGGCTGCAGATCGCCTTTCCAGCTGTCGAGAATTGGTCGGCTTGTGCTACCGTCCCATGCTGCGCGGCCAACCGGAGCCCATACGAAATCCCGATTTGGGCTTTGGATCGCTGCTTGGAGAGTGGCTTTGTCGTTCGAAAGCGTGATGTAAGCGAGCGTACCCAGCAGCTCAAAATGCTCGAACAGGCTGGTATATTCGCCCTTGGTAAATAGATAATCGACGCTCCACCCCTCAAACAGCTCGTGCAGATGATCACTGAGAGCGGTCTTCCGCTTGCCGAGCTCCGGCAATAATTTCCACGGGTCATTTTCCGTGCCTTCCCACCTGGTGAGGAGGAGATGCGATGCAACCGTTTGTGTCTGATCGCGGCCAGTATTGATGGGTGTTGAGAAAAGCTTGAACAGATCAGCGAAGCGCTGGGCTTTCAGCAGCCCGATTCCGTATGCGTAGAACAGTAGAACTGCCGGATAGCTTCTTAGATTCGTCAAGGAGTTGTAGCCGCTCGTAGGTTGGCGAAAGCCAAGCCGAGTAATGCCATCCAGCGCGCTCCGGAATTCTTCGCCGGTCCCGTAGCGGCCTAGAACACCAAAAATCCGGGCGAGTACTTCAGTTTGCGCCTCATATCGCGCGACCGCTGAAACGAAATAATCGTTTGACCAAGCACCGCCCGGATGAGTGACGCTGGTTGTTACCTCCTGGTCAATGCGGCGGAGTTCGCCACCAATCAGCTCATCGAGCTGAATACGATACTCGGCGCGTGCCAGAAATTTCTTGGCGCTGGCAACCATCAACTCAACGCTGCGCGGGTTGGGCCGCTGCGCGTCTGCCTGGGCAGATACCAGGGCCTCCAGCCGTTCAAAGAATGCATCAGCGCCTTCGATGGCGATAATCTTGCCGGCGCGATGGTTGACCAGTGTTTCGGCCACATTCGAAAGCTGGCCGCGCGCGGCCCAGAACATCGGGTAGCGGCGATTCGGAGCCCGCGTGATCGCTGCGCGCAGCGCAGGGTCCCAATCACCGGACCAGCCGCATACGATTAGACCGTGCTCGTCAATGATGCGATCGAGAAGTGTGTTCAGCTCCGGCGTATAGGCGCCAAGTTCGGAATCTGTGTTCCGGATGCGTGTATCTAGGTAATCGCCGTGGATTTTCACGACGTAGCAGCGGCTATGAATCAGTGGGACCGCGCCTTTCAGGGCATCATCGGAGGTGATGACTGTTGGTTCAACTCCATTTTCCCGGAGGGCATTTTCAATCAAGCGGTCAAAGTTCGTCGTAATGATCACCCGCACATGACCGGCCGCGACCATCCGCGCGATCGCCTGGTGGGCGCGGGTGGGGGTTTTCCTGCCGGCGGCGACATCGTCGGCGTTCGGCTCAATATAACTGTGCAGCACCGAGCGCCGTTCGTCTGGCGTGCTCGCCAGTTGATCCAGCAGTTCCGAATATTTCGGCTCTGTGCCGAATGTCGCGTTGTACGATACCGCCCAATCCGGCTCGCCGGTCACGCCTTGCAACGCGGCCACACGGCGGACCAGGTCGAGCGTGACTTCCCAGCCTGTGGGGATTTCCGCCGGCCGCGAAACACCGGAGCCCAACAGCAGGCAATAGACGCCTTTGTTTTCGTAAATCGAGAACGCAAGCGCGGTTAGGGGATCAATCAATGTCCTATTCCGGGATCAGTTAGCCAAATATGTCTTGTTCAGGCTGCGCGACGTCTTGTGGCGCTGGCGGCGGCTGCCTCAGCGCATCGCTGGCGTCCTTCTTCGCCTGATCGAACGGCCGGCCGAGCAGGATCGGCCGCTCGGCCTTGATCGCCTTGCCCGCTGCCATGAATTCAAACCGTCCCAGGTTCGGGATTGAGCGGACATGCTGCGAGCTGTAAACGCTTTCCAGAAACGTCAGGCTGGTCTGGTCGATCAGGCTGTGCGTCAGGAAGGTGTTGCACTGGGAAAGAATAGTCTTGCTTACCAGGGCCGTGCGCTGGCTGATGACAAGTAAGCCCACGCCATACTTCCGGCCCTGCAAGGCGATCTGGCCGATGCGGCTGACGACCCACTGGGTATCGCCGTCGAACCCCGAGCTGAATGTTTCCGGGATGATGGTGTGTGCCTCCTCCAGGACGATCAGCACCTTTCGCGCCTGGCGGTGTTTTCGTGCCCAAGCCATGATTGTGGAGAGATAAAGCTCCGTGATCCGCAGCGTCGCCTTGGTGTTTGAAATTTCGGTCAGCTCAAGAATCGCGAGGTTTTCTTTTCCCGTCAGGAAAGCTCCGACCTCCTTGTCAACGGATACCCTGATCTTTTTCAATGCGTTATGAAGGGCGGCCTTCTCTTCCTTCGCGCCGAAGGTGCCGGTATCGACCGCGAATAACTTGGTATCAAGGTCTTCGATCTGTTCGCCGGTCGGAGAGGGAACAATGGGCTTAAGATCAGCAAGACGCGCCTTACTCGCCAGTAAAATCGACGCAAAACACCTTGAAGTCGTTCTTGATAGCCTCGCGCACGATATCGAGCGCCAGCTCGGTTTTGCCGGTGCCGGTCACGCCAAGCACGGCGGTATGGAATTGCACCAGGTCGTCAACGTTCGCGGTGACGCCGATATTGGTGGATGGGACCGAGCCGATCACGAACTCGCCGGGCTTCAGAACCGCAGCTGGAAAGTCGCGGGCTTTCGCCCAGAACACCGGCGTGTTCATCGTCGATAGCCAGCCGTACTTGGTGAACCCATTCTCGGGCGAATAGCAGCCGAGCTGAACCGCGTTGACGATGTGGGTGCCTCGGGGGTTTTGGTCGAAACTTTCCTCGGCGGTTTGCGCATCAAGGATTTGATAAAATACATCCGTGCCCTTGAGCCGAACGAACACGACTTGCCCTTCTGCCAGCGGCGAGGCGGCCGATACTTCGAACCGCAATATTCCGATGTTGGAATTTTCGACTGTGAACCCGACAAGCTCAGAACCTGGCGTGCCACTCAGATTCTCAATGAACTCAGCCGCCTTCTCCGCCGAATGCGATTGGATCACCTCGCCTTCCGACAGGCTGATTTTCTCCTGTAGCTCGGCAACGCACAGGCCCGTGCCCATCACTTCGAGGCCCTGGACCTGGCTAAATAGCGCCAGCACATAATGCTGATCGCCGTTCGACATCGCTGCCGTATGAAGCATGCCCGGCTTCCAGGATGACTGCCGCGCAAGCCTGACCCTGACGATATTAGGATCGTCGATGCGCTCGATCGATCCCACCGTGGGAGACGAAATCACCCGCGCTTTCTCGGCCTGCCAATGTTTCCAGGCTGACAGGACGCGTTCAGCCGGTCTGCCGATCGCGAACATGGTCCAAAGGATAATCAGCCAGATGACTGTCGTGAGACTGCGTTGGTAAGCGCCGATGATGCTGATCAAAGCAGGCGGTGTATACAGCAGCTCACCCTGGCCGAAGGTGTCCGTGACACGGAAAAAGAAATGCCCGATAGGCGACCGCTTGTCTTTGTCATGAATGAAAAGCGCGACCACGGAACTCACCATGATCACGGCGCAGTAGAACACCGCCACCCACCGCACGACTTCGAGGTGGGATTTTAGACCGCCGACAGCGACGAGGTCGGCTGTTACCAGGATCGCCATGGCGCCGAGCGCGTTCGCAAGCGCATCCTTCGGTGGCACGAACCACGGCGCCGAAAGAAGAGCCAGGAACCAGAGCGCGAGACCGCTCAAGAACCACACGCTTTCCAGCCCGCCGGTGGGCAGCAGATTGCCCGAAGCCGCGTAAAGGCAGACGTAAAAAATAAGGATGTTCGCGCAAAGCGCCTTGGTACGGTCGCCTAAGGTCGTCTGCAATCTACTCGCGGCCACGTATGATTCCCCGGTTGTATGCCATTATAGCACACAACCGAGATAGCACATTCCAAAACCAGCAATGTTATCGTGATTTCAGGGTGTTATAGTTTGAGTGGGGCGCAACTTACCTCAAATTCAACATATGCCGTGACCGATCGCCGCCAGGCGTCGCGAGATAGTCGGCCTTCACGCCTATTAAGGCGAGGATCACCTTGTCAGCGAATTCGCGCATTTCGAGATCGCAGTGTGGTTCGATGAGCGAGAGTCCCAGCGGCATATCACCGACCAGGCCTTCGTGAAGGAGGTCGTTCCGGATCGAGGCGGCTGTTACTGTCTCAGTTGGATCAAATATCCGGGGTAACCGGAGGCCGAGAACCTGCTGCATGATTGCCGGCCGCCGAACGTGCGGTACCCGACTTCCTTTCGGGTGAAGCTGGTTGATGCTACCGACGTACAGATCAGAGCAGATCGCCCAGCAGGCATCAATCGCCATGTAAAGATAGTTGAACGTATCAAAATATTGCTCTTGTCCGCTGCTCCAGTGGATCAGCGATATTGCCGACTGCAGGCGCTTCACGTTTCGCGTGTTCTGATTGTTCACGTAGAACTGCGCCGTCAGCTCCAGGCAGGGGATTATCTCCCGGTCGAAGACATTGAAGCCGTTGCACTTGCCAGGCTCCACGGCGACACCATGCAAATGTCCCCACCCTTCCGGCAGGAGTCTTAGACCAAGCAAGAACCCGAGAACGATTACGACGAACTGCATCAGCGCGGCGTCATCGCCGTACCGCGGCGATAGAATTTCGTGCGTCTCCGGCAGTTCAAAGCGTCCGATTGGCTCCGGGCTGCCGTGTTTACGCGGCTTGTAGAGCCACCCGTCAGCTACGTGGCCATTTGCCTCCATTTCGGCTCGCAACAACTTCCAGTCGGCGATTGTTGCAATGGAGAAATCACCGGCAGCGACATCGAGCGGCCGGGGCAGAAATCCGAACTTCATGGTTGTGCCCTGGATAACGAAAAAGGCCTCGCATCCAGACGAGGCCCACACAAAGCTTGGCTCAATTGGCCGGAGCGGGCAAGCGCAAACGGTATCAAGGGAAATGCCGCATGCGACCGAGCGCTCACGCGCTCGGCACGCCAGCGGCTGTTTGCCAGACTATGAACCAACGAAAGCAATAAGCCATGAGCATCCAGTCATGGACTTCCACCGTAATAGCCGCTAGGCGACCTCGCGATATGCCACCTCAGCAGTATCAGCGGCTTCACTGACTTGGCTTAACGTCGTTTTCCGAAGAACGCGGCGGGGTGCTCCGGGAACAAGCCAATCGCAAACTGTGGGTTTCTCGACAAGCATTCCTGCCAGCGCCGCAAATACGGCGCTGCTGATCGCTTGTTGCTGGCTGCGGAGATGATCTTCGAGAAGCTTGTGCCGAGTAACGTACCCAGCATTCACGCCAGGAATAGCGTGGTTCATCAGAAGTTTTGCATCGAACTCCGACACGCCTGCCGCAGTCGCAATAGTTCGGAAGCTCTGCCGAAGATCGTTGCCCCACTTCGACAGTATGGCTCGATCCTCCTTTTGCTCCACAAGGTGCCCCGATGCGCTGTCGGCGGGGAATATCCATTCTGCCGCCTGCGACGGGTACATCTGTCGACCGAAACGCATGGCCCGCACAAGGCACAAGACCATTTCGCGAGAGAGGGGAATATCAAAAGCTCGCTTCGCGCCGCCCTTGGGCTTGGGAATATGCACCATGCGCCGTCCAAAATTGACGTGACTGGGTTGGATTCCCTGCAGCGCGGCAGGCCGACAACCGGAGAGTAACGTGAACAGATGGAACTCACGGCGGATCGGATTATCGAGAGCCGCCAATTCGGCAAACCATCCCTTCAGGTCGCTGGTCCCCATCCCCGTGTCGCGACGCTTCTCCCCATTCCAATCGATCGCATTGACGGGGTTGTCGGCGGGCAATGACTTGTTGGCTTTGCGAGCATGATTATAGATGGCTCTTAAGGTTCGCATACTTCCGTTCGCGATGTAGGGGCCATTCTCCTTCGTAATGTCATCATGCTTCGTCACCACTTTGGCCGGATCCAAACCAAGATCCTGAAGTGGCGCATCGAGCCATTTGATGAAAATGCGCTCAACGTGGTCGCGATAACTTTCGATTGTGAGCTCGCTGCGACCCTTCCGGACCAGGTGCGCGTCCCGGTATCGTTCCCAGGCTTGTCTAAGCGTGATCCCTCCCGAAAGGGTAGCCGCTTCACCTTCTGGGACTGCAGTTTTACCGGCTCCCGAACCCAGCTTTTCGGCTTTCGGATGCTGTCCTCGGCTGATTTGAGCCAAATAGTCCTTGGCTGTTGCGCGCGCAGTACGCGTCGATATTTCGCCGGCGTCGCCAATCGCCACTCGGATCGAAGACGCGCGCTTCCCTCCCTGTCGTAGATCGCCCTGGACGGTGAACGTCCTTTTCCGTTTTCCCACGACAACGAAGAAGCCCTTTAGTTCGGTATCTCGGGCCAGGTACCAGCCCTCTTTCGGAGTGGATAATCGAGCGATTGCCTTATCGGTCAGCAGAATCCGGACATCGGCCATGGTGGAGACCCAAGGGTTAAAACGGTTTTCAAACGGTTTTGGCGGAGCGGGCAGTTCGGAGGTTTGCACACAAGAGAGTGCGAAGGTATACGAGAAAGGCCTAAAAATAAAGGGTTACTTGAGTTATCGTCGTACTGCAGCGTGCATTTGAGAAATGCCGCGAAGGGGTATTCTTGAACTACGAATCTAGGGGTCAGGAGTTCGAATCTCTTCGGGCGCGCCATTTGCGTACAAAACCACGAACATTCTCGTTCGCGGTCTGTTTCCCAGCAATCACAGCCTGCAGGACGTCTTTGCAGCCGATAATCCGAACCGCCTTGTCACCGACCTCGATGGCGCTGATCACAGACTCGACACTGCCTGCGGCGATTGGTTTTAGCTGCGCCTCGTCCCCGCAAAGAATGACTTCGGGTTGGCCGCCTTGGCTGCCGCAGCGCAGCGCTTCACTCAGGATGGCGTGGGTAGGGACGCAAAAGTATCGGAAGCAGCGTAGTCGGATTCCGCCGGTCAACTGCTCTGCATTCCGAAATCACGCGGTCCCCTGCCTCACACCCGCCGTTAGCGCGTGGGCTTCCAACGTAAGGTCTGTCTGATTGCTCTCGCCGGCCGAGCGTTCGCATCACCGGGGCAGCCGAAGCCCCTCCACGAGGAGAGCCACCATTTGAGCCGCATGGTTGGATTTTCCCTCGTAAGTTGACATGCACAACGTCGTAACCGCGCACAGTATCTCCGCAGCGTCCATGTCAGGCCGCACTTCTCCGGCCGCTTCCGCAGCTTCGTAGAGCGCCCGAGCGGCGGGACGAAGGCATTGATCAAAGCGTGCAAACAAACCGACGAACACCGGATCACCGGAGCCAAGCGCCTTGGCCAGACCTCGCTTTGTGCCGATGAATTCGGCGTAGATCTGCATCCATTTCGCCAGCGCTTCAAACGGCGGATATTTCGCAGCAAGGGTCGTCGCAGCTTCCGCGCAGGCATCCATTTCACTATGAAAGACTGCCGCGATCAGGTCTGCCCGTTGGGGAAACCGACGAAAGAGTGTCCCCATGCCGACGCCTGCCCGGTCGGCAATCTCGCGAGTGGTGGCATCCACCCCGGTCGTGGCAAATAGTTCTCTTGCGGCCGCAAGTATGGCGTCGATGCTCCGCTGAGCGTCGGAGCGCAAGCGACGTCCGCCACTTGCTCCCGGCGACTCGTCTGCGCGCTGGTCATTTGATGGGGCGTTCGGCACATATCTCACTTGATAAGAGGAGCAACGCTCCGTATATATAAGGAGCGCTGCTCCTTTTCCCCTCAGATAACGAAACGATGCGGCGCTGGCAACATCCCAACTGGAGATCACAATGCAGGATAAGCCCGTCGCACTGGTCACAGGCGCCAATCAAGGAATTGGCCTGCAGATCGCCAAGGATCTGGCGGCCAAGGGCTTCACCGTCCTCGTAGGGTCGCGCAACATCGAACGCGGCCAAGCTGCTGCCAAGGAGGTGGGACCGAATGCTGTTCCACTCCAGCTGGACGTGACGGATCTGGCTTCGATCTCTGTGGCTGCGGAGCGGGTCCGCAAGGAGTTCGGCCGCCTCGACGTACTGGTCCAAAATGCGGCAATTACGAAGACCAGCGAAGACGTGCAAACTCCCGAGGAGTATGTGAAGGCACACCGCCCGAGCATCGTCTCTCTCGATGAGATGCGCGCCGTCTGGGAGACCAATGTGTTCGGTGTGCTCGCTGTGTATCAGGCGATGGTGCCGATCCTGCGTGACACGCCGAACTCTCGCATCGTCAATGTCTCCAGCGGCGCTGGGTCGTTGACGCTGGCTTCTGATCCGAACTCCCCGATGCGCTCAAACTTTGATGCCACCTATGCGGCTTCAAAGACCGCTCTCAATGGGCTGACGCTCGCGATGGCGATTGAACTTGAGGCGGACGGCATCAACGTCAACGCGGTATCCCCTGGCTACACGAAGACCGAGATGAACCCCGGCGGCACGGATACGGTCGAGGAGGGCGCTGCCGAGGCCGTGCGTGTCGCGCTCTTGGGCTCTGAAGGGCCAACCGGTACGTTCACGCATGCCGCGTTTGGTGCAATTCCGTGGTGATCTAAATACGCGTTGGCGTCCGCTTGTCGGCCGCCCGGCTGATAAGCGGACGGTCCGCTAAAGTCCCCTCGTGGTTGTTCGGATCAACGTCTGTGAACGTCGGCTCCCCCTGATGAGATAGCGCTTGCCGGGAGCTGATTTATAGGGCGAGCCCGCGGTTGCGGCCGAAGCCCCAGTCGATCCCGCCATGCGGCATCACTCGACCAAAATTATATTGCGATTTCAATAACATAAGAGTTCGCAGTCCTATTCTGAATGGCGCGCCATTTTGCCACCATTCGGAATGAAACTCGTTGCAGTCAGATTGGATACTCCACCGTTTCCGGGATTGGCGCGGCGGAGATGCACTATCGTTTCGGTCAGACCCAGAGGGCGGGTTGGACCCGCGGGCTGAGCAACGTGCATTGGCCCTCTGCAACAGCGGCCTTCCGCCTTCGGGTATCTTCGTCGGCGCCGTCGATTTAGGTGCACTTGATCCCGGCCTGGAGGCGATCTTGCGACCGCTCTGGCGGCGCTGGGCGCCTTTATTCGAGCCAATCCGCGCTTGCAGCCAAGTTGGCTTTGGCCTTGTCAGGAATGACGAGGCCGTTCCCGAGCGCGATCTTCGTAGCGTACAACAACGTGCCGAACTTGGCGGTTTAGGCTTGAGCCAGCCGTTTCGCCGTTGCCTTTCTTGGGCGCGTACTGGGCCCGAACATCCGATCGCAGATTGGCTTGCATTCGGTGGATCGAACCAGGCTCGCGCTAGATCACGGGTTCGCGTGACGTGAACGCGGTCAGCACATTGGCGGTCAGGCGAGAGAGGCCGTTGTCGCAGCCGTTCCAGGCCAGCGCGCCGCCATAGGCGATCGAGCCGACCGAAAACACGCAGCCGCCTCCATCGATCGGGAACAGCACCATGTCGGCGCGGACCATGTCGGGGCGCTGCGCGCCGCCCTGGTCGGGCATCGACAGCGTCATGTCCTCGATCACGAGCTGATATTCGTTGCCGAGGCCGGTCGATGTGCCGAGGACATAGGCGTGCTCGGGGCTGCCGAGCGCGATATCGAACCGATCGACTTCGTCGCCCACGGCGCCGCCCAGCACGTGGCCGTAATCGCCGACCACCTCTTCCGGCACGCCGTCGAAGAATTTCGCGGCGGGCGAGTGGTAGCTGGCTTCGAGGCGGCGGTAGCCGCACCCCTTCGACCACCCCTCCGAGGCGAAACCGACGCCGAGCATGCGGTTGGGACCGCGCCCGCGCGAGCGCCAGATGCCGCCGAGTTCGCTGGTCGCTACATGCGTGCGCTCGCCATAGGGCGCATCCCAGCAGCGCGTGCCGCTGTTGTCGCGCCTCACCTCGATGACCGACGGCCTGTCGGCGTATCGGCTGGTGACCCAGTAGAAGCCGTTGCCGCCAAGATACATGATGCGGCCGCCCTCGTTGAGGTAGCCGTCGACAATGTCTAGACCGGCGCGGGTCCAGTATTCGGGATGCGATCCGGTGATCACGACCGCATGGCGATCGAGCAGGGCACGGCCCTCGCGCTCGAGGTCCTCGTCGGTCGCGACCGCATAGCCGATGCCAAGATGTTCGAGCCACTCGATGATGTACATGTCGACCGGGAAATGGCGATAGGACCCGGTCAGCCAGTTGGGAAAGCCCGGCCTGACATTGAACAACGGCCGGCGGCGGCTCGAATAGCGCACCGGCGTGCCGTCGCCATGGGTATCGTAGCAGGATCGGCCGGGTTCGCGATGTGCGAACAGGTATTGCTCGTCTTGCGGCACCACCTTGTCGTGCGGCATCACGGCGGAGAAATCGAGCGAGGCCAAATGATCATTGGCATAGGCCAGGTAGGTATTGGTCGGAGCAAGAAACAGCACCGGCGCTTCGCTGCCGGCCTTGGCGCGGACGAACAGGGGAAAGTGATTGCGTTGGCCGCCGGCGTCCAGGCGCACGGCGTAGACGCCGCTCGACAGCGTCTCCGGAAGCTCGAATGCGAGATCATAGCCCCAGTTCGACTCGACCATGTCATCGTCGTGAAACTGCAGCGCGCAATATTGCCCGGGCACTTCGAGAAAGGAATCGCTGCGGCCGTCCCAGTTGCGCCCGGTCACGCCGCGTTCGGCGCCGTTGAAGAGCCGGCCCGGCCGGCCGTGGGGCGACGCCGGTGCGATGGCCTCGGCGGCGAAGTCGCGATCGAGCGCCCATGATGCCCATGCTGCCGCGTCCGGGTGCTTGCCGGCATGAAAGGCTGCCACGGTCTGGCCGGCAAGGCCGGTCAGGTAAAGCGCGGGCGAATCGATCTTGCCATTATACGGCTCGAGCGGCGATCCGATCGAATCGATGCCGGAGGCCGCCAGCACCAGTGTCGTCGCCGATATCTCCGCGGACGTTTCGGCTTTCGCCACGCGATGCGCGCCGACCTTGCCGCCGACCCGCCGCAGGTCGATCGACGCTTGCCCGTTTGCGATCGTCGCGACGATCGAATACCAGTTGCGGGCGACCAGCGCCTGCTCGACGGCGATGATCGTTTGGTTACCGGAACGCAGCTGAACTGCGCCGTTGACGATCACCAGGGCAGTCTCGCCGAGCGACCAGATGGTTTGCGGTGCCTCGCGTTCCGGCACCGTCGGCCAGGCCCAGCAATGCACACTCACGGCGCCGCCGGCGATGGCGGCGGGCAGCGGAAGCTGCGCATAGGATCCGACCGCGGTGCATTGAACCCGGCCCGGCACGATTGCGTCCAGCGCGGACGAAAAATCGACGGTGCGCCCCTCGACGGTCTCGGCCGGCCCCGGCCCCGACACCAGCCGCACCAATGTTGCGCGTACCGAGGGATGCGGCGTGCTGATCGCCATGCGCACGGTTTCACCGGGGCGGCGCGACCATTCCTCGAAATAGGCTTGAATATCCATCGCTCTCGTTCCCACTCCATTGTCGCAGCTGCGCGCCAGCCCCGCCTTCGCGCTGACCCACGCGGGAGGATTACCCGGCAGCGAAACGCAAGCACGCGCTATCGGCGTTCCCTGGATCTGGAGAACAATGAAAGTGGACGGTCGGACCGCTGCCGACGGATCGGGCAGCCGCGCCATGATCCGCCAAGTGCCTCGTCATTCCGGCGCGGAGCCGGTTCGGCCGACCGATTCTAGTCCGTCATGTCGTCGACGAGTTCGAGCAGGCTGGAGACCACGCGATCCGGCGTGACGCCGGCGACCGCCTGGTAGGGAAGGCCGGTGGTGACGAGGATTGAGCGCAGGCCGGCGCTCTGGCCCGCCATGATGTCGGTGGCGACCTGGTCGCCGATCATGATGGTTTCGGATTTTGCGGTCGCCACGTAAGCGAGCGCCTCTTCCACCATGAAGGGCTGCGGCTTACCGACGACGATCGGTACGGTGGAGGGCACGGCGGCCGCGACCGCGGCCGCGAGCACGCCGACGCAAGGCTCGAATCCACTATCGGCGGGGGTGAGCGTGTCCGGGTTGGTGACCACGACGGCCGCGCCGTTCAGCGCGGCGCGTACGGCGGTTCGCAACTTGTCGTATGTCAGCGCATAGTCGAATCCGAGCACGACGATTTCGGCGTTCTCGCCGGACAGCGTGAAGCCGCTGGCTTCGATTTCTTCCAGCAGCGGGGTTTCCCCGATCGCGAAAACGCGTGTTCCGGCCGGCCAGCGCCGCCGCATCAGACTGGCCGTCGCCGAGATGGCGCTGAAGACCTGTGCCGCAGACACCGGTAGGCCCATGGCGGTCAGCCTGGCCGCGAACTGCGCGGCGGACCTGGTCGCATTGTTGGTCACGAAGGCATAGGGCACGCCGCGGGCTTGCCAGGTCTGAAAGGCTTTTACTGAATCGGGAATCGATTGGCTGCCCCGATACATCACGCCGTCGAGATCCGATATGACGCCGCGGATCGGCGCCTCGCCACGTCCGCCAGACTGTACCAAGAACATTTCCTCGCTTCGGTTGTCTGCGCGGATCCTAGGCGGAGTTCGCGCCATACCGCCATTTCTGCCTATGCACCATTCATGTCCTGCACGCTGAAAAGGCGTTGTGCGTCGGTGCGGTGCCGCGATTTTCGCCCTTCCGCGAAGGGTATGTCGATACGCACCGTCGGGAGAAGTGTCAGCAACGGAATCGTGGAGGAGCAGGTATCAGGCATGGTGCGCAATTGGTCTAGGCTTTGCTCGATCCGTCACGGGAGATGATGGAGCGGCCGATATCCTCGCCCAGCCGGTCGAGGGGCGAAAACGGTTCGCGGGATTTGGTGCCTCCCATTATCAGTCGAGGGAAATGACACGATGATCAATCGCAGAGATTTGTTGCTGGGCGGAGCCGCGGGTGCGGCGGCGCTCGGTCTTGGCCGGGTCGATCCCGACTTTTTGATGAATTCCGCATTCGCGGCGGAAGGCCGTACGCTGCGGTTTCTCGGTGCCGAGGCTTTGACAGGCAACTGGGATCCGACCACGCACACCAATCTGGGTCAGATCATCGCCGAAGGCTTCGTCTTCGGCTATCTGACCCGCGCGCCGATGAAGCCGGAAAAGCCCGGCGAACTGGTATTCGAACTCGCGGAGTCGCTGACCCCGATCGATCCCTTCACCATGGAAGTGAAGCTCAGGAAGGGCATCAAGTTCCACAACGGTGCGCCGTTCACCGCCGCCGATGTCAAGGCAACCTATGAATATGGCTGTCTGCCCGACCGTCCGGCGCAATGGTATCCGGGCCTCGTCACCGTCGATGTCGTCGATGACTTCACCTGCCGGATCAACACCAAGGCGCAAGGCTATCCCGCCACGCTGTTCTATTATTTGTCGTCGTTCCTGCCGATCCTGTCGGCCAAGGACGTCGCCAACAAGGCGCAGCTCTCGGCGCGCATGAACGGCACCGGGCCCTATATGTATGTCGAGCAGAAGGGCGATACCACGGTCCTGAAAGCCAATCCGGATTTCTTCCTCGGCGCGCCGAAGATCCCCGGCGTCGAATACAAGTTCGTCGGCGACACCACGACGCGGACGTTGTCGCTGTTGAACGGCGAGGCCGACATCATCGAGCGTCTCGAGCAGGAACAGGTCGAGACCATCTCAAAGGATCCGCGCTTCGACATCCACAAGGCGGTGTCGGTCGAGAACAAGTACCTGTTCTTCCGCTGCTCGAAGAAGCCGTTCGACGACCCGCGGATTCGTCTCGCGGCCTGCCACTCGATCGACCGCAAGCAGATCCTGGAAATTCTGGGTATGTCCGGCACGGCCTCGAAGGCCCATATCTCGCCGGTCAAGTTCGGCTACATCGACGTCGCCGACTATCCCGAATTCGATCCGGCCAAGGCGCAGAGCCTGCTGGCGGAGGCCGGCTTCCCGAAGGGCGCCGGCCTGCCGGAACTGACCTACTATACCTCGGTCGGCTTCTATCCCAAGACCAAGGAATATGCCGAACTGATCGCCGGCATGCTGCAGGAGCAGGGCTTCAAGGTGAACCTGCAGACGCTCGAAGTCGCGGCCTGGGGCAACCTGCTGTACGACAAGCCCGGCGGCGGCGAAGGCCACATGATCGATTGCGGCTGGTGCACGGGTTCGCCGGAGCCGGATCTGGTATTGCGTACCCACTTCCACTCCTCGTCGAAGCGCATTTGCGGCATCGTCGACAAGGATATCGATGCGGTGCTCGACAAGGAACGCAATGCGCCCACGATCGAGGAGCGCAAGAAAGTGTTGCAGACGGAAACGCTGCCGGTCATTGCCAGGAAGGCGCCGGCGCTCGCGCTGTTCACCTCGGTGTTCATCCACGCCTACAGCAAGAAGCTCGACGGGCTCTATATCTACCCGAACGGACAGCAGGACATGACCAAGGCGACGCTGGCCTGACGCGATCGAAGCACGGGCCGGGGCTTTCGCCTCGGCCCGTCTTCTGTTTCCGCTGACGCACAGGACTCTCCATGTTGATCCTCGAATTTCTGGTCAAGCGGATTGCGCAAGGCTTCCTGATCATCGGCATCACGTCGTTCATCATCTTCACGCTGTTGCGGGTCGTGCCGGGAGATCCGGTGCGCCTCATCGTCGGCGGCATGGCGCCTCCCGACGTCGTCGAAAAGGTCGCGACCAAGATGGGGCTGCGCGATCCCATCGTGGTGCAATATGCGCGCTACATGGGCGGGCTGCTGCGCGGCGATCTCGGGCAGTCCTATCTGCGCCCGCGCAGCGGAATGATCGCCACCGGCGGTCAGTATATCGATCCGACCAAATCCGACATGGCGCCGGTGATCGACCAGATCCTCGAGCGGCTGCCGTTCACCCTGCAGCTCGGCGGCATGGCGCTGCTGTTCGCGCTGCTGATTTCGTTCCCGATCGGCATTGCCGGCGGACTGCATCAGGACGGCTGGCAGAACCAGCTCGCCTTCGCGGTGCAGTCGCTGTTCGTGTCGCTGCCGAACTTCTGGCTCGCCATCGTCCTCATCCTGTTCCTGTCCGTGAAGCTGAAACTGCTGCCGGCGCTGGGCTATCAGGGATTCTCCTACGTCCTGCTGCCGGCCCTGGTGCTGTCGGTCGAGATCGCCCCTTTCATCATACGGACCCTGACGACGTCGTTTGGCGAGGTGATGCAGACAACCTTCATCGACGAGGCTCGCGTCCGCGGGCTGTCGCGACGGCGCATCGTCTACGCGCATGCGTTGCGCAATGCCGCCGTGCCGCTGGTCAACCTGCTCGGCATCCAGCTTTCCACGCTGATCGGCGGCGTGCTCGTCATCGAATACATCTTCGACTATCCCGGCCTCGGCAACCTGACCGTGGTCTCGGTGGTCGGCCGGGATTTCCCGGTGATTCAGGGCATCGCGATCACCACCAGCGCCGTCTTCGTCTTCATCAACATCATCGTCGACCTGGTAGCCTACCTGATCGATCCCCGAGTAGAGTTGTGACATGACGGTTACCACGATTGCCACCATCGTCCCCGAGGCCGCGCAGACCGCGCAGTCGGTCAATCGCCGGATCATCGGCGCCGCCTGGCGGATGAAGAGTTTCCGCATTGGCTTGTTCATCTTCATCGCGCTGCTGCTGGCTTCGGCGATCTATCCCGAATTGTCGTCGATGAGCGCGACCAAGATGGTCGTGAAAGACAAGTTCCTGCCGCCGCTTTTGATCGGCGACAACTGGAGCTGGGGACACCCGCTCGGCACCGACCAGCTCGGCCGCGACATGCTGCTGCGCTGCCTGATCGGGCTGCGCTATTCGCTGATGATCGGCATCATCACGGTGGTGCTGATATTCATCATCGGCTGCGGTCTCGGGCTGTTCGCGGGCTTCAAGGGAAAGTGGTGGGACACCGTCATCATGCGGATTACCGACGCGCAATTGTCGGTGCCGATGATCATTTTGGCGATCACCATCCTCGGCGTGTCTCGGCCGACCGTGGAGACCATCATTATCGTGCTGGCATTGTCGGGCTGGCCGCTTTATGCGCGGGTCGCGCGCAGCGCCGCGGTGACCGAGCGCGGCCTGGAGTATGTTCGGGGACTGCGTGTGCTCGGCGCCGGCGACTGGCGTATTCTCCTGCTGTTCGCGGCGCCCAACATCCTGCCGCCGATCGCCTTTGTCGCCGTGCTGGACGTCGCGCGCATGATGATCTTCGAGGCCATCCTCGGTTTTCTCGGATTGGGCATCCAGCCGCCGACGCCGAGCTTCGGCAGCATCATCGCCGATGCCCGCAAATATCTGATCAACGCCTGGTGGATCGCCACCAGCCCCGGCGTGTTCCTGGCGGTGGCGCTGACCTCGATCAATCTGATGGGCGCGGCGCTGGAGAAGGCGCGCAACCGGATCTACGGAGGCCTGTGAGATGGATCTGTCGCTGATCCTCGAAGTCGATAACCTCAGCGTCGGGCCACGTGCCGAGGGATCGGCGCCGATCCTCGACGGCATCAGCTCTCGCCTCCACGCCTCCGAGATCTTCGGCATCTATGGCGAAAGCGGCGCCGGCAAGACGGTGCTCAGCCGCGCGCTCGCTGACTGGCTCCCGGACAGCCTGCGGTACCGCGCCGGGCGGGTAATGTTCGCCGGGCAGGATACGCTGAAGAAATCCGCCAATGGCACGTTCCGGGTCGGCCGCGACATCGCCTATATCGGCTCGAAGCCGCAGAGTTCGCTCGACCCGACCATCCCGGTCGGCAGCCAGATCGCCGAGAAACTGCATAGTGTGCGGCCGGAGTGGAATCCATCGGAATGCCGCGATCGGGTGGTTCAATTGCTCGGCGAAGTCCGGATTCCCTCGCCCAGGGAACGCTACTGGGAATATCCGTCGAAATTTTCCGGCGGCATGATGCAGCGCGCCATGATCGTCGATGCGATCTGCGCCGAGCCTGCCGTGCTGATCGCCGACAACATCACCCAGCCGCTCGACGTCACCATCGCCGCACAGATCGTGGCGCTGCTGCACGATCTCTGCCTGCGCCACAAGATGGCGACCATCTACCTGACCTCGTCGCTGCCGATACTGGGCCAATTCGGAAACCGCACCGCGGTGCTGCACCACGGCCGTTTCGTCGAGCAACAGCCGTTCGGCGAACTGCTGAAGGCGCCGCAGACCGATTATACGCGCAAGGCAATTGAAAGCGTGCCGCGGATCTGGTCGACCGGCGAGGGCCCTCTGGCTCGCCGCAAGGCGGTTGGCGAGGCGCCGCTGATGCAGATCGAGAACGTGCATCGCACTTACCGGCAGCGCAAGCGCGGCACCTTCAACACCTACCGCAACATCCAGGCCGTGCGTGGCGTCACCCTCGACATCATGCCGCGCGAGAATTTCGGCATTGTCGGCGAATCCGGCTGCGGCAAGTCCACCCTGACGCGGCTGCTGGCCTGGCTGGAGACGCCGGACGAGGGAACCATCGTGCTCAGCGGCACCGCGCTCGCCAGCCTGTCACCGCGCGAACTGATCCGCAAGCGCAACGAGTTCCAGCTGCTGCTGCAGGACCCCTACACGGCGCTGCCGCCGCGAACCACGGTCGGCCGGATGATCGAGGAGAGCCTGCGCATTCGCGGCGAAGTGCCGCGCAAGCAGATGCGCGCCCGCGTCATCGCGGCCATGGGCGAGGTCGGCCTTGTTGCCAGCCTCTACGACCAGCTGCCCAACGCGCTTTCCACCGGCGAGCGCCAGCGGATCTCGATCGCGCGCGCCCTGATCCTCGATCCAAGACTGCTGATCCTCGACGAGACGCTCTCGGCGATCGACCAGCGCGAGCAGGGCAAGCTGATCGAGCTGTTCTCGCGGCTGCAGGAGAAGAACGACCTCACCTACGTCTTCATCTCCCACGACCTCGCCATGGTGCGGAAGGTCTGTACCCGCATCGCCGTGATGTATCTCGGCGAGATGGTGGAGATTGCGGACAATCGGGACCTGTTTTTCGATCCGCAGCATCCCTACACCAAGGCGCTGCTGTCGGCGGCGCCTACCCTGGAGGAGAAGCCGTTCAATGCCGGCGATTTCCTGCTTGAGGGCGAGCCGCCCAGCCCGATCGATATTCCGGTCGGCTGCAGCTTCGCGTCGCGATGCCCGAAAGTGTTCGGCCGCTGCCGGGTCGAGACGCCGCGGCTGCTGGAGCACCTGCCGGGCCGCTACGCCGCCTGCCATCTGCTCGATACCGCGGAAGCCGAGGTGACGGCGGCCTGACGCGGCCGTCGAAGCGTAGAGGAAATCTACGGCGCCGTCACCAGCCGCCACAGCATCTCGGTCAACACCGCCAGTCCCTTCTCCAGCGCCACCGGATCGGTGAATTCGCGCGCGTTGTGGCTCAGGCCGTCCCGGCTCGGCACGAAGATCAGCGTTGCCGGCACGCGCTTCTGCAGCGCGAGGGCATCGTGACCGGCCACCGTCTTCATCACCACCGAGGTGAAGCCGAGATCGCCGGCCACGCGTTGCGCCAGCTTCACCCCCTCGGCATCGAGCGCCGCCGTCGACCGCTTTTCGTCGATGGCTATCCTTGCGGAGACGCCGAGCGGTGCTATGGCGGCGTCGATCCGGTGCAGGAAGCGGTCGGCAATGGTCGCCGTGACGTTGTCGTCTTCGTGACGGATTTCGAACCAGACCTGCACCCGGGATGCAACGACATTGGGCGAGTTCGGATAGACGCTGATGCGCGCCGCCGAGGCATGGGCGCCTTGGTCGACTTCGTCATACAGGATCTCGATGCTGCGAGCGGCGGCGCGCAAGGCGTCGCGGCGGCGCGACATCGGCATCGGGCCGGTATGCGAAGCCTCGCCCTCGAACACCACCGAGATCTTGCGCGCCGCCCAGGCGCCGGCAACGATGCCGATCTCGGTCGCGCTGTCTTGCAGCCTAATGCCCTGTTCGATGTGAAGCTCGACGTAGTGCCGCGGCGTCAGCGCCGGCGCCCCTGCGCCGCGATAGCCGATGGCGCCGAGCGCGTCGCCCAGCGTGCTGCCGTCGCCGTCTGTGAGCGACAGCGCACTCTGCAGCGTCTGCACGCCGGCATAGACCGAACTGCCGGTGAGGCTCGGCTGAAAGCGGGCGCCTTCCTCGTTGGTCCAGTTGACGACGACAAGGTTGCGCCGCGCCGCGCCCGGCTGGGCTGCGGCGCGCGCGGCGATCGCCTCCGCGGCGAGCAAGGCGGCCAGCACGCCGTATACGCCGTCATAGCGACCGCCGGTGGGCTGGCTGTCGAGATGCGAGCCGGCCAGCACGGCGTCGCACGAGGCCTGATCGAGCATTGCCGTGGCGAACATGTTGCCGATACCGTCGACATCGAGCCTGAGCCCGCGCCGGCCGATCTCGCCGGCAAACAGCTCGCGCGCGGCCCTGTCTTCCGCTGTCCCGGCCAGACGGCAAACGCCGCCGTCCTCGGTGGCCCCGAAGCGCGCGAAAGCGGCGATCAGATCGTGCAGGTCTTGCCGCAAGATGGCTTCCTCAGGCACGCGGTGTCACCGGCCAGTCCATTTTCACCTGGCGCAGTTGTTCGAGCGCCCGGGTGAGCTGCAACACGCCGAGATCGTCGCAGCGATGGCCGATCACCTGGATGCCGATCGGCAGATGTCGCGCGTCGAACGCCGTGCAGACCGTCGCGGCCGGTTGTCCGGTCTGGTTGAACATCGCGGTGAACACCGTGTGGGCGAGTGGAACCTCGCGGGAGACTCCCGGCTCCTCGGCGGGAAAATTCACCACCGGCAGAACCGGCGCGATCACATAATCCCAGCCCTCAAAGGCGGCGATCAGCGTGGCCTTCATCTTGCCGATCTGGCCGAGCGCCCGATAGACGTCGGCGCCGGAATGCCGCGCGCCGCCGAGGCACCATTGCTTGACGTAAGGATTGATGCCGCCTTCGGCATGGGGAGGCAGGCCGCTGAATTCGACAAAGCCGCGGACCTGGAGATAGAGGTCGATCGGCGCATAGGCGTCGTAGTCGAGCGGCGAGGCGAACGGCTCGACGATCGCGCCCGCGCCGGCCAGCAATTGACCGGCCTCCTCGACCGCCACACGCACGGCGGGCTCCGGCTTGGGGCCGAAGCCCATATCGGTGAGCACGCCGATCCGCAGGCCCTTGACGTCGCGGCCGAGGCGCTCGTGGTAGCGGATCCCGTCGTCCGGAAAGCTCCAGGTGTCGCGCTCGTCGGCGCGGGTCAGCACGCTGAGCAGCCGCGCGATGTCTTCGACGCTGCGGCCCATCGGCCCGGCCATACGCATGGTGTCGGCCGGCAGATGCGGAATCCGGCCATGGGTCGGCTTCAGCGAAGCCAGCCCGCAATGGCCCGCCGGCAGCCGCACGGAGCCGGCGATGTCGGTGCCGACCGACAGCATGCCTGCGCCCGCGGCCACGGAGGCGCCGGCGCCGGCGGAGGAACCGCCGGTGTTCCAGGCGAGGCCCCAGGGGTTGCGGGTAATGCCGTGCAGCGAGCTCAATCCAGCCGCCAGCAGGCCGCAGTCGGGCATCGTGGTCTTTGCGAAGATCACCGCGCCGGCTTCTTTCAACGCGATCGCAGGCGGCGAATCGTAGGTCGAGGGCGGCAGCGAACGGTTCGCCTCGATGCCGTGCAGATAGGGCCAGCCGACCATCGCGATGCTGTCCTTCACGGTCATCGGCACGCCGTCGAGCAATCCGGCCGGCGCCTTCGCCTTCCACCGCGTCTCCGATTCGCGCGCCTTCGCCATGGCTTGTTCGGGACGGATGGAAAACAGCGCGTTGATCCGGGGATTGACGGCTTCGGAATGCGAAAGCGTAGTCTTCAGCACCTCGACCGGCGACAGCTTGCGCGTGGCGTAGTGGCCGGTCAGTTCGCCGACGCTCATTCCAACCAATTCTTCGATCGACATCGATATCTCCGACAGCCGCCCGCATGGTGTACCGGGCGCAGGCTCGGATAGCGAACTTTGCCGGCGCATGGGGAGACCGAGATTTCAACGGCACGAATTGGTGGAACGCCGGGCATCCCCTTCGCTTCAATCCTGATGAAACTGTCGGATCGGGTTGCGTCCGCGACGGGCTATGGCGGCGACGTGTCTGCCGGATTCGGGGATTTGATGAGCAGTTTCAAGGCCCAATTGGAACATGTCCGGAGCAGTGTCGGCGCCTTGCCGGGCTGGTCCGGACGAACTCTTGTCGTCGAGCCGGCGATCTCCGTGCTGGCCTCGCCGAGCTGGCGCGGCGTCGACGGCGCGCCTTGGCGCGCCGTGGACAAGGCCAGCGGCGAAAGCCTGTTCGTCAAGGTCATGGATGACGACGCCGCACTTTATATCGATGTCGCCTGCGCCTTCGAGGCGGCGCGGCGCGCTTCCGACCTCGGCATCGGCCCCGCGGTCTACGCCGCCGATGTCGCAACCGGCACCCTGGTGATGGAAGATCTCAACGCCGGCTGGCGGGTGGGCACGCTGGAGCGGATGCTGGAGCCAGCCGTCGTCGACGCCGTCATCGCAGCCCGGCGACGCTTCCAGGAGGGGCCGCCGCTGCCCCGGACCAAGGGCGTGTTCGACGAGGTCGAGCACTTTTACGCCGCGGCGAAGGCGGCAAACGCGCAGCTTCCTTCGGATGCCGACTGGTTGATGTCCGAGCTGCGCTATGCCGCCGCTGCGCTGTCCGGCATCGAGGTCGAAGCTGTTCCGATCCATGGCGACGGCAACGTCTCGAACCTGCTGATCAGCGACGCCGGCGAGATCCGCCTGATCGACTGGGACCGGGCGACGAACGCCGATCCGCTGGAGGATCTCGGCAGTTTCCTGGTCGAGGCGTTCGACCGCGAACCGGAAGCTCGCGACGCTTTCATTCGCGCCACCGGATCGTTCGACGAGAAGGCGTTCAACCGGATGCGCATCTACGGGATCGCGGATGACCTGCGCAGCGGGCTGATCGGGGCGCTGCTGGCCGCCAAATCGCTCCGCAACACGTTCGAGTTCTACAAGTTCGCCAGCTGGCGCTTCCTGCGCTGCGGCATGGCGGTGCGCGAGCCCCGCTTCGGCGACGCGCTGCGGAGGGTCTGATGTCGATCAAGCGACGCGTCGGCGAAGCCACCACGGCTCATGAGCGCGACCTCGAAAAAGCGGTGGGACGGGTGCCGCAATGGCGCGGCAGCGGGTTCCACTATGCAGCGCTGGTCGGTGGCCTGACCAACCAGAACTGGATCGTCGAGGTGGACGGCGAGCCGCGCCGATACTTCATCAAGGTGCCGGGCGAGGGCTCCGAGATGTTCATCGATCGGGTGGTCGCCAACGAGGCCGCCCGCAATGCCCACGCCATGGAACTGGCGCCCGAGGTGGTGTTCTTCGATCCGCAGGACGGGCTGGAAGTCAGCGAATTTCTCGAGGGCTACCGTGCCTGCACCAACGCGGATTTCGGCGATCCCTCGATCCAGTCCGACGTGCTCTCGCTTTATCGCCGGCTGCATTCCGGCCCGTCGCTGGGACTGACCAAAACCATCTTCGACATGATCGAGGAGCATATCCAGCAAGGGCGCGATCTCGGCTCGCACTTTCCGCCTGACATGCCGTGGATCGAGCATCGCTACCGGCAGGCCAAGGCGGCGTTCATGGCGTCGGGCCTGGATCTGGTGCCCTGCTTCAACGATCCGATGCCCGGCAATTTCCTGATCAGCCAGGACCCGGTCGCCGATCCGAAGCCGATGCGGCTGATCGATTACGAATTCGCCTCGAACAACGAACGCAGCTACGAACTCGGCGTGCTGTTCGCCGAGATGTTCTACGACGAGCAGCTTACGCTCAGCCTGATCGAGCAGTATTTCGGCACCGTGCGGCCCGCCATGGTGGCCCGGGTGATCGTCAACCGCGCGCTGGCCGACGTCAAGTGGGCGTCCTGGGCGGTGGTCAACCGCAAACTCAAGGAGTGGGACTTCGACTATCAGAAGTATGGCGTGTGGAAGTACATGCGCGCCCGCAGCCTGATGTACGATCCGCGCTGGGACAGCTGGCTTCGGATGCTGTGATGGCGGGCAGCCCGCGCCGGACCGCTGCGTCTCAGCCGGGGCTGCCGAGAACCTCCAGCGCCTGGTCGAGCAGGCGCTCATTGGCGGCGGCAATCACCCGGCCGTCCGACATCGGGTTGAGCGGGCGTCCTTCCCAGTCGCGCATCACGCCGCCGGCGCCTTCGACGACCGGCACCAGCGCCATGAAGTCGAAGGATTTCAGCGACGCTTCCACCACCAGATCGCAATAGCCTGACGCCAGCAGTCCGTACTGGTAGCAGTCGCCGCCAAAGCGCCGGAACATCGCCTTGCGGCTGAGCCTGTCGTAGCGCTGCCAGTCCTCCGGGGTGAAGAAATCCGGCGAGGAGGTGTAGATCTGCGCGTCCGCGAGCTTCGCCGTCGTGCTGACCGTGACCCGCTTGCCGTTGAATGTCGTGTGCCCGGCTGCCCCGTACCATCGCTCGGCGAGCGCCGGCATGTCAATCATGCCGGCGACGATGCTGCGCTCGCGCTCGTCGCTGAGCGCAATCAAGGTTCCAAACAGCGGCATGCCCGATATGAAGCTCTTGGTTCCGTCGATCGGGTCGAGGTACCAGGTATAACGATCGCCCTGGGTCGAGCCCATTTCCTCGCCAAGGATGCCATGATCGGGAAAGCGGATCGATATGCGCCGGCGCAGCTCCCGCTCGATGGTCTGGTCGGCGATCGTGACCGGCGATGAATCCTGCTTGCGTTCGAAATCGAGCGGCGAGCGGAAATGATGGAGCGCGACCGTCCGCGCCGCGTCGGCCAGATCGTTGAAGAAGGGCGCGAGTTCAGAGTCGAACGAGGCCTCTTGCGTCGGCATATCAGCCAAGGAAATCTCCGGAAGTCGGCCGCGCGGGTGGCGGAGGCGGCAGCGCCGCGCAGTGATGGCTGGCGTGCTACGCCGTCTCGTGCAGCGTGCGCCGCTTATCGGCTGCTTCCCAATAGCCTGCGCCGAAGCGAGGCGACGCTGCGACCTTGCCGCGAGCGATCGCGGTGTTGCCGGGCCTTGTCATAGGCCCGGCATCGGCGACGGCGGCCTGGCCGAGTTGCCGCACGTCACGCGGCGCAATGCTGAAATGGCGGCTGAAACTGCGCGAGAAGTGCGAGACGTTCTTGAAACCGACTTCATAGGCGACCTCGGCCACGGTACGGTGGCCTTTCGGGTCGGCCACCAGAATCTCGTAGGCCTTTTGCAGCCGCTTGACCTGGACGAACTGTCCGACGGTAGTCTCATCGTCGTTGAACAGGCTGTACAGATAGCTCATCGAGATTCGGCTGCTTTCGGCGATCTTCTTCGGCGAGAGGTGCTGATCGCCGAGATGCTTTTCGATGAAATCGAAGATCCGGCGGCGCAGCTGGTAGCGGGTGTTGCGGACGTCGATGGCCGCGCCGCGATCCTCGGTGCCGATCGTCAGCGCGATAAAGCTGACGATTTCGGTGGCGAGGGCCTGGGGATTCGGCGGAGCGCGGTCTGCGAACAGCTCCGCAATGCCCTTGACCAGGTCGACCAGCAGGCATGTCATTCGCTCGTTGGCGCCGAAGCGGCCGCCGACGTGATCCTCCACCGAGACCAGGCGGCCGCGGAGTTCGGTGGCTGGGATATGGACCATCAGCAGCCGCGAACTGGTCGCCGATGACAGTTCATACGATCCAAGCTGGCTGAGCAGGATATATTCCCCGGCGCCGGCCACTCTGATCTGGCCGTTCTGGGCGAAGGTGACGCAGCCGGCGACTGGAATGGCCAGGATGTAAAATGCGTCGCGTACGGCCTCGACGCGCTCCCATCTCCATGAAAAGGGCTGCTCGGCGGCGATATTGTCGATGATGAGCCGGCCGATCTGGATCTGCCGGGTCGTGGTCAGGCTGCTTCGGATGACGGTGTCATGCATGGCATTTACTCGCGTTGGGCGGCGATCGAGCCGTGGCGGGTCGTGCTGGAGGGGTTAGCGCTGGGCGACGACGACCTCCGTCCCGGCCTCGCGGAGCGCCTTCGCCAGCGCTCCCTCGGGTTGCCGGTCGGTGACGAAGCGGTCGATCTCGGTCCATTGCGCGAAGACGGTGAGGGCGCGCTGCTCGAATTTGCTGTGGTCGGCGACGATGATGGCCTCGGCTGCGCGCTTGACCATCGCGCCGTAGATCGCGCCGGCCTCTTCATCGGCGTCGTTTATTCCCCGGCCGCCGACGCCCGTCGCCCCCACGATGGCGCGGTTGGCCTCGTAGCTGTTGATACTGGCGATGGTCTGGGTGCCGAAGACGTAGCCTTCGGTCGAGTGATAGCGTCCGGGGCAGCATAGAATTCGAATCGACGGATTGGTCGCCAGCGCGTTTGCGATCGCAAAGTCGTTGATGATGACGGTGATGTCCCTTGCCTTCGCGGCAAGGCGGCGCGCGACGTGAAAGGTGGTGGCGCCCGCGCCCAGCATCAGCACCTCGTTGGGCAGCACGATGTCGGCGATGACGGCGGCGATGGCTTCGCGCTCCGCGATCATCAGCCGCTTGCGATCGACCAGCGAAGGCTCCAGCGCGAACGGCCGCGACGCGCCGCCATAGGTACGGTTGATCAGTTTCTGCTGCTGCAGTTCCATCAAATCGCGGCGGATCGTTTCGCCGGATACGCCGAGCACGGCGGCGAGCTCCGAGGCCCGCAGGGTGGGCGAAGCGGTCAGTTGCGAGATGATGTGCTCGTGGCGCGCGGTCTTGGAGAAGCGGTCGCCGTCCTGACGCCGCGATTTCCTCATCGCGACAGTGTCGGTGTCAGCAGCAGGTTCGTTAACCATTGGCCCTCGAACGAACCGAAAGCTGGAAGGAGGGGAGATCCGCGGGCGCCGGTTCGTCGTGAGACCTTCCTGCGGAGGCTGTTGTAAGTCCACATCAATAATGTGGCACTTCCCCCATATGTTGGGCAGCAGATTGCTTGCGAGTTAGGCAGATGCCACAAATTGCCATCAATGATGATCTTTTGTGCCGGACTCCGTGGCATTCGCCATACTCCTCTAAAGCATTGCCAGGGTTGTGCTGAGATTGTGGAAACTCCCAACCTGGATCAAGGTACTCCCGACGCGAAGAAGCGATCATCCCGCGCGGTGCGGGAGGCGTGCCGCGGGTCGGCGAAATGCGCCGGGAAGGGGACGGCGTGGCGCGTGACAAGGAGATTTTGGCGCTGAATGCCTTCGACCCGAAGGCGCCGGCATCCGCCGATCCGGAATTGCGCGCGGCGCTGGATCGGCGGATGCGGTTGTTCGGTTCGAACTCGGTGCTGTTCTATCAGGAGCCGATCCGGATGGTGCGCGCCGAGGGTGTGTGGATGCATGACGCCGACGGTCGCCGCTATCTCGATGTCTACAACAATGTTCCGTCGGTCGGGCATTCGCACCCTTCTGTCGTCGAGGCGGTCCGCCGGCAAATTGGCGAGCTCAACACCCACACCCGTTATCTGAACGATGTCGTCGATGGCTATGCGGAGCGGTTGCTCGCGACGTTCCCGGCGCAGATCGGCCGTCTCGCTCTGACCTGCACCGGCAGCGAGGCCAATGACCTCGCGCTGCGGATCGCCCAGGCGACCAGCGGCGGCACCGGCTTCATCGTCACCGACAACGCCTATCATGGCAATACGACGGCGGTGACCGATGTGTCGCCCTCGTCGCGCCCGGGCCGCGCGCCGCCGCCGCATGTGCGGGTCGTCTCCCCGCCCGATTCGTTTCGTTCTCCGGGCAACGATCTCGGCGCTCGCTTCGCCGCAGCGGTGACGGATGCGATCGCCGATCTCGAGCGCAATGGCATCAAGTTCGCGGGGCTGCTGGTCGACACGATCTTTTCGAGCGACGGCGTCTATACCGATCCGCCGGGTTTCCTTGATCCGGCGATCAAGGCCGTGCACGCCAAGGGCGGTCTGTTCATCGCCGATGAGGTGCAGCCCGGCTTCGGCCGGACCGGCACGGCATTCTGGGGCTTTGCGCGGCATGGCGTCAGTCCCGACATCGTCACCATGGGCAAGCCGATGGGGAACGGCTTCCCGATGGGTGGTGTAGCGACGCGGCCGGAACTGATGGACCGGTTTACCGCCGATGTGAGATATTTCAATACGTTCGGTGGCAACCCCGTCGCCGCCGCGGCGGGCCTCGCCGTTCTCGATGTTATCCGAAATGAGGGTCTGATGGAGAATGCCCGCATGGTCGGCGGCTATCTGGCTGACGGGCTGCGTGAGATCGGCAATCGTCACATGCAGATCGGCGACATCCGCGGTTCCGGCCTGTTCCTCGGGCTCGAACTGGTGCGAGATCGCGAATCGAAGGCGCCGGCCCCCGAGATCGCCAGCCAGGTGATCAACGGATTGCGCGATCACGGCATCCTGATCGGCGCCGCGGGGCCCTACGGCAGCACGCTGAAGATCCGGCCGCCGTTGTGCTTCACCAGGGAAAACGCCGACATGGTGGTGTCGGCCTGCGACGCAGTGCTGGGCGATATCTCCGCGGCGTGATCCCGCGACGAACCGCACTTGAGGGTTTGAGACAAGGCCCGCCAACGCCGGCGCAAGCATCGCTGCTCCCTGCGCGCCGCCGGACCCGCGCCGCTTCGTTCTTCAAAGAGGCGCGGGGCCGCCCCGCCAGGTCATGCTGGCGGAGCCGATCGCGATCAGGTGCTGGCGGCGTTGGCGCAGCAACTCGCCTCGTTCACCTCGGCAGGCAAGTCGATACAGGGGTTGCCGTCGAAGAAGCCATGCGGCACCAGTTTGAAGCCGGTGGAGATGCAGGGCTGGACCGGAAAGTCTTCGAGGCGAACCGGATGATGCAGTCCGAACACGTGCCAAAGCACGATATCGGCATTGTTGATTCCGCGGTCCTGCTTGACGAAGTCGGCGATTCCACCGGCACCGTCGGAATGGTTCATGTACTCGCCGCCCGGATAACGCTCGTCGGGATCGAAGGCGGTGACCCAGACGTGGTTCTGGACGAAGCTTGAGCGCCTGCCCGACGGCGAATTCGGATTGACGAAGGGCGTCACGCAATTCATCGCCTCGAGCTTGTAGCTCACCGGCGTGCCGGCGTAGTTGGTTTTGTTCGGGTTGACCACCTTCCAGTAGCGCTGGCTTGCCGGATTGGCCCGGCGCGCCGCCTTGAGTTCGGTATCGAGCACCGTTTCGCTTTCGTAGAACGCGTTGCCGTGAGGGTTCTCGGCTCCTTCCGGTTCCGCATAGGTGTTGCATTCGACGAAGCTGTTGTGGTCGCCGTCAACCGCCATGTCGAGGCGGGCGCAGAAGATATGTTGATGGATGTGGCCGACCACGCCGGGCAGCACTTCGCGGGCGTATTTGCCGGGCTGACCCGGGAGGCAGGCGGCGGTGTTGATGATGCCGGTCGCCTTCATCTCGAACTCGATCGAGCCGTCGATGTGGAAATACCAGTACAGCGCGTACTCGTAGTTGCCGACGGTGCAGATGGTCGAGACCACCAGCTTGCGGGCGCGCCGGATCTCGGCGCGGTCGGTGCGGAAGTCCCAGTGCTTCCACAGCAGACCGGAATCCTCCTCGTGGATGCAGATCGCCTTTTCAATCGTCATCACGTCGCCGTTCATCGTGTTCAGGTGCACGTCGAGATATTCGATGACACCGAGGCAGTCACAGCCGAGCTTCAGCGAATTGGCCAGCTTGCCGATGCCGTATTCGCCGATGTCGAAAACGTTCTTGCGAAAGTGGCCGTTGACCGGGCTGCCATAGGGCACGACCATCTCGACCAGCGAGGCGCGGTACGCCACGTGGCGGCCGTCATACTTGATGTCATGCAACGTCAGGGCTTCGCGGGCATTGAAGCCGACCAGGAAGGACCATTTGTCCCAGGTCAGCAGGCTGCCCTCGACCTTGAAGTTGACGCCTTCCGGCTGGACCACGTCGATCGGCTTCAGCGGTTTGCGCTTGGTCTTGATGAATTGCTTTTCGTAATTGGCTTCCCTGGTCGGGATCGGAATTACGCCGTAGTCGTCGACGCGAATGACCTCCCAGGTCTTGAGGTCGATTACGGCGTTGAGACCCTCGATCGGGTGGGCGTAGAAATTCTCGTTCTCGCGCAGGCGCTGCCAGGCGAACACGTGGCACAGGTGCCGTCGCTCTTCGCCGGGGATCGAGAAGTTGCCCGCCGACCACGGATCGACGCAAACCGTCTTCATGTCGGTGATGCCGCGACGCTTGCAGCCGGCGATGAACTCCGGATGCTCGCGCACGAAGCCTTCGATGGCGAGGAACTGCTCGAGCTGGATCATCGGCCGCGCCGTCGGAAATTCCTTGCGCGAGGTGATCGCGCCGCTGTCGAGCGAGACGAACAGCCGGGTCACGCCAACGGTCTTGGTGCTGAAGACGCTGACGCGTGCGTTCCGCGCGATCGGCGATCCCGGCCGGAACGATCGGACCACGTTCTTTTCCGGCTCCAGCAGTTCGATCGTCTCGAACCGGTTGTCCACGCCGTAGGGCGGATCTGCGTTGACGATCGCGGCGACCTTGGCGATCTCCGCCGGCGTCAGGGACTGCAGGGGATGCACGACGGCTAGCGCGTCCGTCTTTGTCGCTGTATGGCAGCAATCGATGTCTTCCGCGACGCTCATGGTTTCTTCTCCTGTTTTGAATGCGGTTGCTGCTGCCGCGGAAGGACACCCGTCCCGTTGTCGTATTCAATGGCGCGGCCGATCCTGGCGAAGACCCCGGGTCGGCGCGACCTCAGCCAGATAGCAAAGCCAAACCCGTTCGCGCCGATCAGCGCGTGCCGGGCCCGGGAACGAAGTGGCGACGCCGGCGTCCGATCCGATCACCAGCGTCAGGTCGTGCGCCATCAAAACACCACATGGGAAACTCCGACGGCATTCCGCTGCAGCCCGTTCGGAGACCGTTCATGCATCGGTATCAGGCCTTCCATGCTCGCGGCAACATCAGGGTCGCACGAAACGACGCATGGTGGAGTACAAGTGCGCCTCGGGATTGACAGTAGCCGCCAATCGCGGAACGTTCGCCTGGAATCTTAAATCGGTCGCAGGCATGCGCAGGCTGGAACTGGCCGGCCGAGCCCTGTGCCAGGTGTCCATTACTACATGCCTTTGCCTTTGCGTTCGATCATCCGGGCATGCTCTGGCGTGCTTTTTGCCTGGAGAAATGGGCTTCTCCCCTCTCAAGGTGGTAGCGGTAGCAATGCCTCAATCGGGAACGATTACCGCGGGCGCAGTGCAGGAATTGCTGTCCGGCCTGGTCAGGTGGCGGCCGGAATCCGCGGGAATCAACGCTCGCGCGGGAATTCCGCGCGCGGCCTTGGATGATCCCACGGAAATGCTTCCACTGGCCGCCTTCACGTCCATGCTCGAGGCGGCTGCGCTCGAATCCGGCAATCGCACGCTTGGTCTGGAACTCGGCAAGGGCTTCAGGATTTCAGCGCTGGGACCGATCACCCGCCTCATGCAAACCGCCCAAACCGTGGGCGATGCGCTGGGAGGTTTCAACCGCTTCTTCGAGAGCGTTCAAACCACGACGCGCAGCGCACTGTCGGTAAGCGACGGCACCGCGCGACTGGTCTATTCGATCCAGGATCCCGCCATCCGCTACCGCGAGCAGGACGCCGGTTTCACCCTGGCGATCGAATATTCGATGCTGGCGAGTTTTCTCGGGCCGACCTGGCAGGCGAGCGGCGTCGAGTTCGAGCATTCCGCCGGTGACGATCTGCCGTTCTATCAGCAGCACTTCGCTTGCCCGCTTCGGTTCGGAAGGCGAGAGAATGCGTTGCTGTTTCCCGCGCGGTTTCTCGACGTCTCGCTGAGGGAGGCAGATTGCAACCTGCATGCGCGGCTCGAAGCCGATCTGGCGGATTCGATTCGGCAACGGACCTTGCGGTTCGATCTGGTCCGCGGCGCCGAGGCCTGGATCGCGGCCTCGTTCTGCCGCTCTGCCGCGACCGATATCGAGATCGCGGCCGGTGATTTCGGCATGAGCACGCGGTCATTTCAGCGCAGGCTCGCCGAATACGGCGTCAACTTCCTCGACACACGCAACCGGGTTCGTTCGCGCATCGCCAAATGCATGTTGGCCGAAACCAATATTCCGATCACCTCCATTGCCCTCCAGCTCGGCTACAGCGAGACCAGCGCGTTTTCGCGCGGCTTCAAAAGCCAGGTTGGTGAGACGCCGGCTGAATTTCGCAAGCGCGAGAAGCTGGCCACATCTTGAGAGCGGCCCGGCTTGCCGTATTCGAAGCGCGTTCGCCAGCTGGAACCGAATACCACGACGAAAATGATAGCCGGCGCCTCCCACGTCATACGCGCGCTTGATCGCCTGGAAAGTCGCTGCTGTGTCGCCGGCTTCTGCCCGGCAAATCTATCCGGCGTTCGCGAAATGCTCGAGCAGCGCATCGCGCGCCTCCGCGATCTGTCGATATCGTTCGTCGCTGCCGCCTGCGTCGGGATGCGCCGTCCTGGCGAGCCGGCGGAAGGCGGCATTGATGTGCGAAGGTTGGAGCGGACCCGCCATCGGAAGCTGCAGGATCTGGCGGTGGTGCTTGCCGCCATCGGTGGTATCCGGCCGAAACAAGATCCGGCGTTTCTTCTGCGCTTCGAGGCGCAGATCGACCTGGTCTTGCTGCCACCTCAGGCGCGACATCACGAGACATTCGCCAAAGGCGATCCGGCCCCGCGTTTCAAGTTCGTCAAGACTGAACGGCCCCACGACCCCATAGGGCGCCGCCAGAACGGCTCTCCGGCCCGCCGCGCCGTCCTCGATATGGCCGATGGTCGCCATATCGAGGATTCCCAAACAGCCGTTCCAGACCACCCATTGCTCTTGATCCGTCATGCCGCGCTTTCATGCATGGACCGGCACTGTTGCCAGATGATCCGGGGCTTACGCCGGCGAACGCGCCGCCTTGGCCGGTCCGACATCGACCTGGATCTCGTCTCCCTCCACGCGCACGGCGTAGGGGTGCAGCGCGTTGCGGACGATGTGGGTCACGCACTTGCCGCTGGTGCTGTCGAAGCCCCACTGGTGAATCGGGCAGGTGACGGTCTGCCCGTTGAAGGTGGCATCGTGCAAGGGCATGTCGGCATGCGGGCAGCGCCCGCGGTAGGCCTTGAGCTCGCCGCCGGTCGGCCAGACCAGAAGCACGCTCTTGCGGCCGGCGTGGAAGATGCCCATGCCCCCTTCATTCACTGCGCTTGAGTGACAGATCGAGGTGAACGCCATCGGGGTTTGCCTTCTGAAATGAACGCCTGACCGCCAACACGCAAATTCCGGACCATCAAAAGGCCATCCAAAATGGCCGGCATGGTGCCGAATGTCGCAAACGCGACATGGACGCGTCTCTTTCCTTCCGATTCAACCAAACAGCTGTTGAACGTGATCGGCGCGGACCTATCGGGTCAAATCTGAAATGGTCGCTTGCTGTGAACTGCGGACTTTGCAGCCAATGCCCAACCGATGGCACGAACGTTGCTCCTCAATGGTCGCCGGAAAGCGTTTCTTCGGGGAACAGAAGCGCGGGCCACCGGGTGCCAGACGATCCTTCCCTGAGGCCACCTCACCATGAGTCTCGATTTGATCCGGCTCGGCAAGCTGCTCTCCCTCGCCGGCAGCGGGAACGAGTGCGAAGCTGCCGCGGCGATACGGAAACTCAAGGAGCAGCTTTCGGCCGAGGGTCTGAGCTTTACCGATCTCGGCCAGCGACTCATCGCGCAGGCCGGAAAACGTTCCGACGGCAGACCGTGGCCGCCGTCGCGCGAGCCTGCCGCGAACAGCTTTACCGACGGAGCCGGGGTGGTGTGGCCAAGTCGGGAGGCCTGCGAGAAATATCAGACCGCGGCCGCAGCGCGCCGGGAAAACGACTGGCGGAAGACCGAGACCGGGCGCAACGCGGTGATTGCCCGATACGGGTCGCGCGAATTGGCTTTGGCAAGAAGCGATCGGGAGCAAATCCTGCACGATGCCGTAGCCGATCTGCTGGTTCGGCACGACCCGGACACCGACCCGCCAGGGCGATGGCATGCCAGTCTCGACGGCTGGGATCGCAGTCTCCTGCACCCGTCTGCAGTCGTCCTGGCCCGAATCGAACGCGCTTTGCCGTTGCCGGATAACGTACGACAGGCGAAAGACGAATTCGAATACTGGAACCGGAGATCGAACGAACTCGAGATGCTATTGGGCCGACCTGGGGATACCCAACTCGATCTGCCGGCGGTCTGTCGGGCGCGGCGCGTTCAGGCTCTCTATGAGCGCGAACTGCCGATCCGTTCGATCGACGATCTGCACCTGCGTCTGCAGTTTTCGGTGAATCCCGAATGGGCCGACGATACCGGCGAAGCTCTTCCGCTGATCCTCGAAGCCTTCGAGGCATTGATTATAGCGCCCGCCAATATTGCGGAGAACCCCGGCGCGTGACATTTGCTGCCTAGACTGTCCAGAAACCCGAATTGAGCCGGGGTGCATGACCTATCCCCTCGTCAAACGCCTGTCGCATCGGATGCTCGGCGATATGCTGCGGATGATGTTGAGCGAGCGGCAGTTTTTCGATCTGACCTTGGAAGAAGGCCGGACATTGTCGCGCGCCTTCACCGCTGTGGCCGATGACTGGCGGCGTACCGATCTCATTTATTTGAGCCCGATCGGGAGCGACGCTGAGTTCTCGGCCGCGGTAACGCAGCAGGGCCTGACTGTGGAAACGACGGATGGAGGCAACTATTTGAACTGGAACGATGTCACGGAACTGGCCGAGCGCCTTTCGGCGGTGTGAGACCGCCGGAGTGAGCTGCAAAGGTAGAGATCTCGGCATGTCTGCGATTGTCACAAGTCCAACACCAGCATGTCGCCTTTGGCACGAGACACGCAAGCGAGGAAGAAGCCCGCGGCCCGCTGCTCGGAGGAAAGCCGCTTGTCGCGGTGATCGGCTTCGCCTTCAAGCACCTTCACCTTGCAGGTTCCGCACATGCCCTGTTCACAGGATGTCGGAATCTTGATGCCGTTCTCCTCCAGGTAGCCCGCGATCGTCTTGTCGCCGGGGATCTTGAACATCGCGCCGGTGCTGGCGATCTTCACGTCGAACACCTTGTCGAGCAGGGGAGCGGCCTGCTTTGCCGTGAAACGCTCGACATGGATTCGTTGTTCGCTCCAGCCCTTCTGGGCCGCCGTCTTGAGGATCGGGTCGAGCCACCAATCGGCGCCGCAGATGAAAAGATGCGTGTCCTCCTTCTGCTCGGCAAGGACCTCCGCTGCATTGAACAATCGGTTCTGCTCGCTGTCCTCGAGATAATACTTTGTATCTTCTGCGTAATTCGCCCCATCGATGGTTGCGCGAAAGGAGTCGGGGGACATCAGCGCAAAAACATAATGAAGCTCGAACGGAATGCGCTGTGACTTCAAGTAGTCGGCGATGCTCAAGATCGCCGTCACGCCGATGCCGCGCGCGAGCAGGACGGCCCGTTTGGTGTTGCGGGGAATGCGGAAGCGGTTGCGGGGCAGGCCGATCTGCAGGGTATCGCCCACATCCACCATTTCATGCAAGGCCTTGGACCCACCTCGACCATTGGGGTCCTTCCAGACGCCGATCCGGTAGCGATGGCGGTCCGACGGGCTGTTGTACAAGGAATATTGGCGGACCATTCCACCGGGTATTGTCACATCGACGTGCGACCCGGGAGAAAAGGCGGGAAGCTCCGCTCCGTCGGGATCGACAAGTTCAAACGAGACCATGTTGTGGGCCTCGATAGCCTTGGCAGCAACGACGAGTGAGCGCAGGGCGTCGTCTGTCATTTCATCCTCTGTCGCGCCGAACTTGCTTTTCCTGGACACCATGCAAATAGGAGACCACGGACAGTCCGACGGCCCATCGTTTGCTTTCGCTTGCTTTACCGGCGCCGCGGCCCACTATGAAAAGGCCGGGCAGGACCAGGGACCCCCGAGGGCTCCGGTAGGAATCGATAAGGACGCGGTCATGTACAGGGAAGAGGGCAGCGGTGGCGGAGATCGGCGCGGTCCGTCGCGCAATGTGTTCGGCGAGCCGCTGGAAACATGCGCCACGAACCCGATGACAGGGTTTTATCGGGACGGCTGCTGCAATACCGGGGTCGAGGACGCCGGCAGCCACACGGTCTGCATCGTGGCGACGGCCGAATTTCTGGCGTTTTCGAAGTCCCGAGGCAACGATCTTTCGACGCCGCTGCCGAACTTTGGCTTTCCCGGCCTGAAGCCCGGCGACCGGTGGTGCCTGTGCGCGCCCCGCTGGCAGGAAGCCTTCGAGGCAGGTCAGGCGCCGCGCGTGGTCCTGCGCGCCACGCACGAGGGGGCGTTGAGTTCCTGCTCCCTCGCCGACCTCAAACGCGCCGCGATCGATCTGGCATAACGGCGCTGCCGCAGCGATCACGGCGAGGCGAACGCCGGCGACATGTCCTCGGTATCGATATAGACGACGCCGTCTTCGATCTTGACCGGGTATGTGGCGAGCGCGACGGCGTGCTCGTGGGTCGGCTGACCCGAATTCATGTCCCAGGACCAGAAATGAAGGGGGCAGGTCAGCACCGTACCGTCGAATGTGGCTTCGGCGAACGGCGTGTTGGCGTGCGGACAGACGCCCTGAAAAGCCTTGACCACGCCGTTCTCGGGCCACGCCAGAATGATGAGATGCGCGTCGGCGATCACCAGCCGCATCCCACCTTCGGCAATCGTATCTTCCCTGCATACTCTGGTGAACATTCCATCATCCTCGATAGAGCGGCCAGGTCGAGTCCAGTTGATCCGGTTCTTCCCGCCCAGCCGTGTTTTTCCAGCTCGCCGTGTCCGTGAAGGCATCGTCGGTTTTCGTTGTCGACGCAGTGTCTTCGTCCTCACCCATCAACCGAGCGCGCCACTGCAGCTGAAAAGCGGTCCATGATCGCTGGTGCGGGAAGGTTACGTCGACGAACCATTCGACGGTCCGCGCGCCGTCCGGCCACACGCGATCTTCGTGATGCCACGTCATTGCGGGCCACAGCCGGTTTCGGTGCGCCCGCCCGGCGTCCGTGCGGATCGAGGGCCGGCCCAGTTGCCGGCTCAGCCAGGTCATGATTTCGGGACGAAAGGTGTTGGCAAAAAACAGGCCGTGACGGCCGAGGCGCTGCGGCGCGCGCAGCAGGCGCTGCTCGATCCAGGCAAAGGCCGGCGGCGCCGCCGCGTCGCGAAATTCCCGCAAGGTCAAGAGCCGGAAGCCTTGCGCGAGCCATTGCGACGGGACCGCATCGACGCAGGCGGATTGGGGTTGCAGCGTTTCCGTCATGACCTGGTTCACCGATGCGTTCTCTTCACGGCTTACGCGCAAACGTGACGCATATCCGACACGAAAACGCGTGGGAGCAGCGGTTCAATCCTCGCTCGGCAATACAGGCAATATGAGTGCCAAGATTTGTAGAACGCGTCTTTTACCTCACCGCCCGGCCTCGCAACTGCCGTGGTGCCCCATGCTGCTTCTCCATCGAACCCCGCCGTGTACGGACCCGTACATATTGTGTGTAGGGGGCAGGAGCCGCGCGATTCCCTATCTCATCTCATGGAACTTCCTTCGCGATCGAAGCTTAATTGCACGGAAATCGCGGGCGAGAGGTCGGCGAGGAAGGCACCGGCGCTGGTTTCGCGGGCAAAGGAACGGCTGATGGGCGACAACAATCCGGCTGCGGCAACAACAACGAGCGGTTTTGCGATTCATCCCCTGCTGGCGCCGTTTCCCCTTGCGTTCTTTCTCGGCGCCTTCGTCACGGACCTGATCTACTGGCGTGCTCCGGATGCAATGTGGGAGACGTTTTCGGTTTGGCTGATTACCGCAGGCCTGATCATGGCCGGTCTCAGCGTCGTCGCGGCCTTGATCGACGTCGTCGGCGGTCAGCATCGAACCCCCGCGCTGGCGCCGGCATGGCCGCACGCGCTGGTCACCGCGGTGGCTTTCGTACTCGCATTGATAAACGCCTTCGTTCACAGCCGCGACGGTTACACGGCTGTCGTTCCCACCGGCTTGATATTATCCGGACTCGTGGTGGCGATCCTGCTCTGCGCGGCGGTGTGGACCGGGCGGGAGGCAGCGTACCGCCATCGCGTTGGAGCGCTGAACTGATGCGTATTCTTTCACAGCGAACGACTTCGGCGTCGCGTGTCATGATGATGTGTGTCGCGGTCTGCGGCCTGGGCCTTGCCGGCTGCGATGACCAGGGCGGCGACCCCGCGAAACAGATCGGCGCCAATCCGGTGCTGCCCGAACCGCAACAATATCTGTTGCCGCCGATGCGGATCGCGCGGATCGCGCATTGGGGCGAAGGCGAAACCCCTGCGGTTCCGCAGGGGCTGCAAATTCGCGCCGTCGCCAAGGACCTCGAGCATCCGCGAACGGTTTATGCGTTGCCAAATGGCGACGTGCTGGTGGTCGAGGCCAACGGGCCGAAGGCGCCGATCAACCGTCCCAAGGACCTGATCATGGGCTGGGTGCAATCCTTGGCCGGCGCCAATGCCAAGGGCGGAAACCGCATCACGCTGCTGCGAGGCGTCGATGGGAACAAGCCGGGGTTGCGGACCGTGTTCCTCGATCATCTCAATTCGCCGTTCGGCGTCGCCCTGGTCGGCCAGAACCTCTATGTCGCCAACACCGACGCCATCATCCGCTATCCCTATACCGACGGCCAAACCACGATCACGGCGGCGGCCACCAAGCTCACGGACCTTCCGGGCGGGCCGATCGACCATCATTGGACCAAGAGCCTGCTGGCAAGTCCCGATGGGTCGAAGCTTTATGTCGGCGTCGGTTCCAACAGCAACATCACGGAAAACGGTATCCAGGCGGAATACGAGCGCGCCGCGATCTGGGAAGTCGACATCAGGTCGGGGGCCCATCGCATCTTCGCCAGCGGGCTGCGCAATCCGACCGCCCTGCAATGGGAGCCGCAGAGTGGCAAGCTCTGGGCCGTTGCCAACGAGCGCGATGAACTCGGTCCAGATCTGGTCCCGGATTATCTGACGTCGGTCCAGGACGGGGCGTTCTATGGCTGGCCCTACAGCTACTACGGACAGCATGTCGACCCTCGGGTGGAACCGCAGCGGCCTGATTTGGTCGCCAAAGCCATTGCGCCGGATTATGCGTTGAGTTCCCACGTCGCGCCGCTCGGACTAGCGATGTATTCGGGTGGCGATTTTCCAGCGAAATTTCGCAGTGGCGCGTTCGTCGGCGAACATGGCAGTTGGGATCGAAACCCGCTCAACGGCTACAAGGTGGTGTTTGTGCCGTTCGCGGATGGCAAGCCCAGCGGTCCTGCGCAAGACTTCGTCACCGGCTTCCTCAACGCAGATAACCAGGCGCGTGGGCGCCCGGTCGGTCTGGCCTTCGATCGCTCGGGCGGATTGCTGATCGCCGACGATCTGGGAAATACGGTGTGGCGGGTGTCATCTGCGTCCACGGCGAGTGCGGCGAAGTCGACCCCGTGACCCAACGGACCTGGCAGGCCTGGCCGCGACAGCCAGCACCGCGCGGGCTCTATCGTCCAGACGGAGCGGTGACCGGAGGGTCGGAAACGCAGAGATGACAATATTCCCCCCGGGCTTGCGTCGTTTTATTGAAGGGCTGGGTCCCTATCAATCATTGGTCTTGCTGGCTGTCCCCACGAGCGTCGTAGAGCCTCTGAAGCTGGTCGCCCTCGCCGTCGCCGGCAAGGGCCATTGGGTGACAGGCACGGCAATGGCCGTGGTAGCCTATGCGGGCAGCTTGCTTGTGGTCGAGCGGCTGTTCACCCTCGTCAAGCCGAAGCTGCTGACGCTTCCCTGGTTCGCAAGATTCCGGGATTGGATAATCGCCATTCGCGACAAGATCATGCGACGCTTTCGATGTCTGGCTTAGCCCGCGAGCGAACGTTCGCCTCCCGCCGCGATCAACCCGACTGCAGCCAATCCTTGGCCGTCAACTGACCCAGAGCGACGTAGTAGGAGCTGTTCGGGTCCGCGCCAGCGTCGGATCCGCGGAGAAGATCGTTCATGTGGCCGGCGAGCACCGAGCCCACGGCATGAATGGATTCGTGTCGGTCAAGACCTTCGGAGATCAGGCGTTGCACCGTACGCCTCACCGGCGTCTCATCGCCGAGCGCGATCTGATTCTCCACCACGGCATGGATGACTGCATGTACCATCGCGTTCGGCAAGCGAATGCGCGCGCGCCGGTGGTAGTCCTGAACGAGCTGTATCTGCTGTTGCTCGCCGATCGTGCGCCATTGTTCCGGAGCGGGCGGCTTGAGGGGATCGTAGTGCTTCATCGAGCTGTACCGCACTCAAAACGTGAAGGCCAAAATAGGGTTCATCTTCATCCGGCAGCAACCGAAATGAAAACGATTGTAGCTGCCGGTAAGCCGTGGTTGCAACAAGCATTCCAAATGCCGGCAAGGCGGCACTCCCGCGGATGGTGTCGGCGATCAGGGAAAAGCGGCGCAGGGCGTCCGCTACGAATCTGGCGCGGCCCTTGCGCTAGCCGCTCTCGAACGCTGCCTGTCGTCGGCGTGGGATTCCGTCCCCAAAAGTCGAAAAGGTGCCCCGCTAAAATGCGCGATGGATCGAGGTCTGACAAGGCGGTCACCCAAAGCACTGATGATGCCATGACTTTCCAACGTGTTATCGCACTGGAGTGTCCTTGTGGCCGGTTCGAGTGCTGCGGGATCAGCGAGGCCAACATCTGTTGGCGGCATATACTGCTACGCTGGGTTGTCGGGCCTATAGCCTTAGAACGTCCGGCTTGATCCGCCACCCTGTCGCGCGGTCGTTCCTCCGGCCGGTACTCAAGGCGGGCCAGGATCGGATACTTCCCGCGCCATCTTGAACCCGGTCATCCGAACGTTTAAACGACTACGCCCGCATTTGGTTTTTCGGTATCCATAGCCAATGAAGATGGCGAAAAATGTAGTCGCAACCATGTGGCAGGCTGCGCATGTGCTCGCGGTCTGCGGCAATGGCAGGGCGGCAAAGTGACAGGGGCCGAAACGATGCGGAGACTCGCAGTCAGGGTTACTCTGCTGGTGTCTGCGCTCGGTGTTCCCGGCACGACCTCGGCGCTACCGGCCGACATGCCCGACCTTGCTGTGGATACGCCAAGCCGGACTGATGCGTCGCCGCTCTGGGATTCGCCTGTGGCTCCCGCGCCGCCGGCGGTTCAGCCTCCTGAGCAGCCGCCCGCCGCCCCCGAGCGCGCGCCCAGCGCCAATCCGCTCTGGGCGATCCCGCTGGCGACATTGTCGAATACACGCGAGCGGCCGATCTTTTCAGCTTCGCGGCGACCTCCGCCCCCCGCCGTCGCATCGGTGCCGGTCGCGAACGTACCGCCGCCGCCGAAGGCAGCACGGGTCGAGCCTCCGCAACTTTCGCTGGTTGGTACCATCATCGGCGGCGATCAGAGCTTTGGGATTTTTGTCGATCAAACCACCAAGGCGGCGCTGCGGCTGAAGATCGGCGAAGATTATCTGGGCTGGAGGCTGGCTTCGGTTCAGGGCCGCGATGTGTCCCTGGAGCGTGACCAGCAGGCCATGATATTGAGCCTGCCGCAGCCCGGTACCGGCGCGCCCGGGCAGGTGCACATGCAGGCCGAGAACGCGGTGATCGAAGTACCCGCGGACGCGCCGCCAAAACGTGCCGGCCGGCGCTAGCGTTTGAGTTTGTGTTGCCGTCCATCAGCTGCGGTCACGATCGTGACCGTTGTCGCCGCCGTAATCCCGCAGAAAAAATCCCGCCGGGTCAAGCCACCCGGCGGGTTCACGCGTCACCGTTATTTAACCGCTGGTCGTAAGTCGATCTCTATCGGAGGTCGGCTAGAAGTTGAAGAAGTCGAACAGGTCGCCGATCGCCGGCGTGTTCACAGGCACATAGGGATTGCTGGGATCGGAGACCGGGTTCGGGAAGTTGTCGCGGCTACGTTGTGTGATCGGCGGCAACTTCCAGTTACGCTCGATGAACTTGATGATCGAGACGTGATCGGCGTATTCGTGCGAGATGTACCCGGACTTTGCCAACGGCGAGACGACGATCAGCGGTATGCGCGTGCCGTCGCCGAAGAAGTCGAGAGCTTGCACATAGCCCGAGTCGAAGTAGCCGCCGCCTTCATCGAAAGTGATGAAGATGGCGGTGTCGTTCGCGTAGGCCGAGGCCTCCACCTGATCGACGATCTTCTTGACGAAGCCTTCGAACAGATTGAGCTTGGAAGAGGAGGGGTGACCATCAGTGTAGCCGCTCGGCTTGACGATCGAGACCGCCGGCAGTGTCTTGTGGGTGATGTCTGCGTACAGGTTCACCGAGTCCTGAATGTGCGCTGCCACCTGATCCGGATGCGACATGATGGACGTGTCGTACTGGAACGGATTGCAGATGTTGCAATACTCGTCGGCCGTCGGTCCCGGCGTACCATAATTGAGCTGGTACGGATCGTTGATGTAGTTGTTCCACTGGTCGCCATAATACTTCCACGAAATATTCTTGGCGTTGAGGCTATCGCCGATGCTCGGTGTCGACGATGGCGGAATCGTGAACGGCGTATTGGCCGGATTGGTGTCGATGTAGGCGTTTTTGCCGTTACCGAACCAGCCGGGGTTATAGTTGTTCAGCAGATAGTAGCGGTTGGGCTCGCAGTGCGGATCGATCGGGCGCGGCAGCGATCTGAGATAGTCGACGATCGGCTTGACGCCAGGCTGCATCGGATCGGAGCAATTGCTGTACGATCCGCCTCCGGAGACCGGATTGGCCGAATAGGGCGGCGGATAGCCCGCGTTGAAGCTGTTGCCGTAACCGTCCTGCGTGTACCAGTTGTTGGTGCCAGGTTGCGGATTCGGATTTTCCACCTCGTTGACGAATCCCGCGTCGGGGCCAGGATAAAAGACCTCCTCGCCGTTCGGCGGAATGGCCGGCTTGCCTTCCGCGTTGCTGAACCAGATCGCATCGGCGTGGCCGAACATGATATGGTTGGCGCCGGTGCCGCCATTGACCGACTGGTGGAAGTTGTCGCTCATCGCGTACTTGTCCACCAGGCTGGTGAAATAGGGCACGTCACCCTTTTGGACGTTGTAGAAGCCAAGTGCCGTCGAACCTTCCCCGGTGGTCGTTGCGGTCGACGAATACTCGGTGCTGAAGTTGGTCGGCTGGGCCTCGCCATTCGTCCCCGCCCCAACGGTGACCTCGACCCAGGCGAACAAGCCGCCGTCGCAACCCGACGGATTATCCCGGCTGGCGGCCGAGTGGCTGCAATTCAACTGCTGCCACATCTGGTAGAAACGATGCACCGGACTGGCCGAGTAGGAATCGTAAGGGAAGCTACTGCCGTTGGTGAGCTGAAACGGTCCAGCCGGCAAAGCGTTGACGTTGCTGATGCGCTGGTCGGGTGTCTTCGACGTCTGGCCGGTGCCACCGCTCAGGAGGTATTGATAGTAGCTCGGCTCCAACCCGGTTTCCGACTGCTCCGCCAGCGCCAGGCTCGCCTCGCATTGCGTGATCGGCGTGGCGCTGCCGCACTTATTGGGAATGTAAGCGACCTTGGGGCCGCCGACCAGCGGGGCAGGTAGCCGATCGTTCGGAAAATTCTTCTTCGGCGGGCTCAGCAGGAACGAGTCCGTCGAACCGTTATCCTCTGCGGCCAGCTGATGCACCTTCTCGAAGTTGGGTCCTGGAATCGCGTTTTTATTGGCGTCCAGCCTGATGGCGCCCTTGGAGAGAAGGTTGTCGACGTGCTCGCCAGGCTTCTTTGGCACGTAAGTGGCGAACACGTGGTCGAAGCTGCGGTTCTCGCCGATGATGACGATGACGTGCTTGATCGGTGAATGCGTGTAGTTGTCGGCAGGACTTGGCGCGCCACCCGCAAATGCCGGCCCGAGAGAGAGTTGTCCCAGCGCAAGTGCACTCAGCCCCATGCAACAACTATTAAGCAGACGAGATTTATTCCTGACGCGCGTCATACGGTGCTCCTCTAATTGACTGGTTGGACGACAAGGTACGCACTACTGAGGGTGTGTTCGCCGGCTCGACCCGGATTCTGCCCATCATGCCGCCGTCCTCATGCTCCAGGATGTGGCAGTGATAGACAAAGGTGCCGACGATGTTCGGATCGCGAAAGTCCATGCGAAGCCGCACGCTCGGATATTGCAGCATGCGGCCGTTGTAATAGGGGACGTTGACCGTATCGCGCAGAAACGGCTCGTTGATCGCCAGGCCGGACCATTCGACCAGCTGGAAATGGAGCTGGTGGATGTGGAAATCATGCAATTCCGCCGTGCGGTTCTCGATAATCCAATCCTCGACATCGCCTTGCCTGACCACGATGTCGGGCACGTCCGAAGTCATGTCGAACGGCTTCGGCGACTGGCCGGCCACCGTGATGAAAAAGGCGGTGGGGCTCTTGGGATCGTTGGGGTCCCGCGGTTGCTCGGAGAAGTACAATTTCCGCACCCGCACCGGAGCGACGTTGCCGACCCAGGGCAAACTGGCGGGCGGCAACGGCTTGGGAGCAGCGCTCAATGTCGCGCGCGGTTCAGGCGCGTCGGCCGCGGCGACGATGAAAGCGAGCGCGCGATTGGGGTCGTTTTCCCCGTCCGGACCGGTATCAACCGTCCGCGTTACCAGCACGGCCGGCATGCCCACGGGCGGCCCCTCGACGATGAATTCAACCCGGCCGCCGGGCGGCACGCCGATGTGATCGACCCACGTGACTGCAGAAGACGGGCTGCCGTTGAAATTGATCGGTACCCCGTCAACCGCCACGATACCGAGCCGCTGCGGCGCCTGTCGGAACAGTACGGCGAGATTCAGATAGGTGATCGCCGAGGCATTTAGGACGCGCCATACTTCCCGCTTGCCCGGTTTCATCGTGATCGACGCCGGAGGGTAGTCCGGGTAGGGCACCGGCACGCGGTTGATGGACAGGTCCTTCGCCGGCTTGCCGAAGCCGGTGCCGTTGTTGCCCGCGTCCCCGTCGCGATCGATCAGCGTTTTGGAGACGGTGGGCTCGGATTTTGATGGCGGGGCGTCGGGATTGAGCAGATCCTGATCGCCGATCATCAACACGCGCTCCGGCAGGCCGGCCACCGCCGGATTTGCCCGCTCGAGGCCTTCAATAATCAGCGCGCCGTAAGCCCCGCCGAGAACCTGCGCCTTGCTGTATCCATGAATATGCGGGTGGTACCAATAGAGGCCGGGTGGTGCATCAGCTGGAATGCGAAGGCGATATTCGAACGCCGGATCGCCCGGCTGGATCGAGGTTTTCAGCACGTCGTCCTGATGGCACACCGGCGCCACCGGCATTCCGTGAAAGTGCAGGTTGGACGAAATCGCCGTCATGGCACCGCCGGCGCAAGGATCGGACGTCTCTTTTGACACGCAGATCGGCCCCGCGACCGCTCGACTATTGGCGTCATTCCCGATCGAGGCCGTCGGCCCGAAGTCGATCAGGTTGTTTTTGAAGCGCAGTATCAACAGATCGCCGGGATTGAGCCGCAATGTCGGCGACTGTGCGCCGTCGGGCGTCAGGTAACAGTAGCGGGTCGAGCCGTCCGGCTGCGTTTGATCGTAGATCGCGAGGTCGACCTCCAGGACGCCGTCATGACTGCGAAGATCCTGCGGTTCCGGCACGGCGCTGCCAGGTTCGGGTTGGTGGCAGGCGACACGTGACAGGTCTCCCTCCCGGCTCAAGCCGCTCGATCCGAGCGAAACCGCAAGCGCGCACATGCCGCCGACGAGCAGGCCGGCCGACAGCCAATGCGTCACGAGACTGCGGACGACGCCAAGCAGCGATCTATGCGAATGCGCATCACGATCCGACACCGCCCATCAACCCCCGCGCCCCTGAGATGCCTGCCATCATGCGCGGGCTTTCTTACGCGCGAATGACGAAAGCGTGACCGGACCTGCGCCGATTCGCGCTGCGTGAATGAGACACGCGGTATTCGTCGCACGTTCCGCGTCAGAACTTTCACGCAGCCTGGACCCGTGAACCATCCGTCGACGCGAGACATGCCGATGAAGACGCCTCCGTTGTGCGGCTTTGTTTTCGTCGTGTGGCGGTGAGGGTCGTCAGCGCTAATCACGGTGGTGTCGGGAATCCCACGGGCCGCGTTGCGCCCGCATGGTCGGATCGAAGCGGACCGGGGTCCAGTACAGGGCGAGCCGCTGCGCTTCGACGATTTCAACCGGCGACATTTTCGAATCGACCGCGTCGCGAAGCCTTGCGTAAGTGTCCCTGTCGTGCCCGCGCGTGCGCGCCGCGGCGAGGTCCAGCCATCGGTAGGCGAGCACGAAATCCTGCGGAACGCCGTGGCCCTTGTCGTACATCAGCCCGAGCATGGCCTGCGCGAAGGGATCTCCCTGAACGGCTCCCTGGGCGTAAAGATCGGCGGCGGCGTCGTAGGCCTGCGGAACGCCGAAGCCGTGTTCGTACAGGAAGCCGAGCAGGCCGAGCGCCCTCGCGTTTCCGCGCGCCGCCAAGGGAGACAGGAACCGGGCCGCGCGAACGTAATCGCCGCGGGAAAAGGCTGCGGTCCCGGGCGCCAGCGCATCGGCGTGTACGATCGACGCCGAACCGATGCCGATCGATACAAGGAACAGCAAAACCGGCAGGCATCGTCGTAAGGCGGCAGCCGAAAATGCACTGTGCCGGCCGGTGCTCATCGTTAGTCGAATCCGTGCTGCGGCGTCAGTGTACACTGGTCGTCTTTGCCTGGTTGGTGGCGGTTGTGGCGATATCGCCGCGCAGCTTCGATCGCAGCTCTTCGGCGACGATATGTGCGTCCGAGCCATTTCGGATGATCTGCGGCCGGATGAAGATGATCAGCTCGGTGCGGGTCGTCGAATTGTCCTGGTGCCCGAAGGCATCGCCGAGACCGGGAATCTGATCGAGCACCGGGATGGCGTTGCGAGTGCCGTTTTGTTGCTCGCTGATCAGCCCGGCCAGCAGCACCGTCTGACCGGTCGCTACCAGGATCGAGCTCTTGACCTTCCGCTCCGACACCGTGGGCGTCAGGCTGTTCGCGCTGGTCGCCGGCACAGTGCTGATTTCCTGTTCCACGTCGAGCCGGACATTGCCGTTGACGCTGATGCGCGGAGACACCCGCAGGATGATGCCGGTGTTACGGTAGTCGATAGTATTCACCACGGTGTTGCTCGTCGTCAGCACGGTAGCGCTGCCGGTGGAGACCGGCACGACGTCCCCGACCTGCAGTGTGGCCACCTGGTTGTTGATGACGACAAGTGAGGGGTTGGACAGTACCTTGACGCTGGTGACCGCGTGTAGCGCGTCGAGGATCAGGCTCGGTTGCGTCTCGGAACCGATCAGGAAGTTGAACCCGGGGAAAGCGCGGTTGATGAAGGCATTGGAAACCGATCCTGCCACCGTGGCGAGTCCCGTCGTGGGATCGGTGACGGTCGCCGGCGCAGTGGTGGCCTGGGTATTGAGGATCGAGCCACCATGATTGGTCAGATAGGCCTGGACGCCGTAGCTCAGGTCATTGGTGAGCGTCACCTCGGCAATCGTCGCGTCGATCGCGACCTGAAGCTGCGGCTGGTCGACCTGCTGCAGGGTGGCCTCGATGATCCGATAGTTGGCCTGATCTGCATAGATCAACAGCGAGTTGTTGACGGTGTCGGGCGTGATCCGCACATCCTGCAGCACCGGCTGGCCGTTGCCGCCGCCCGAGCCTCGGCCGCCGTCGAGTGCGCCGGCTGCGCCCCCGTTTGCGCTCGACGCTAGCCCGCCGGGGCCGGTGGTGGCTCCGGTTGCGGTTCCACCACGCGCACCGAACCCGCTGGTCGCCGACGACGATGCGCTACCGTTCTGTGATAGACGGTCGCCGCTGGAAGTCGTGGACGCGCCGGATCCCGGTGCGATCTGGCTGTCGGCGCTGTCGAGCAAGCCCGAGGATGAGCCGCCGATGAACATGTCGGTGAGCACCCGCGCGATCTGGCGGGCTTCGCCGTATTTCACGCGATAGACGTGGACGCTGGTTCTGGCGGTATCCGCTTGATCGAGCCGTTTGATCCAGGTCGCGGCGGTGCGCAACAATTCCGGCCTTTTGCTGACCACCATGATGGCATTGAGACGGGCGACCGGCTGAAATTTGATGACGTTCTGGCTGAGACCGTTCTCGCCGGAGTCGACGATCTTTTCCAGTTCCGCGATGATCGGCGCCGGACTGCCGCTCGATATCGGAAAGATTCCGACCGATTGGCCCCGCATCCAGTCGACGTCGAAGCTGAGCGCGGTGTCCACCGCAGTGCGCCGCTCCGCGCCAGTGCCTTGAATCAGCAGAAGGTTTCGCGTCGTGTCGGCGCGAACCGTGCCCGCCTTGGTGGCAAAGCTGTCCATCAGTTTCACCAGCGTTTGCGCCGACACATATTGCAGCGGCACGACGGATACGCCGAAACCGGGTTCGGGGCTGGAGCCAGCCGCATCGACCCGCCCTGCGCCGACCGCGTCGCCGAGCGGCGTCAGGCGGTAGCCGGCGGTATCGCGGACCAGAACGACGCCGCTGAGCCGCAAGGCATTTTCGAGCACGAAGACGATATCGGATTTGGCGACAGGCCGGACCGAGACCAGGCTGACGGTGCCCTGTACCCGCGGGTCGATGGTGTAACCAACGCCCAGGATGTCGCCGAGCACCACCTTGGCCACGGTGGCCACCGGCGTGCTTTCAAAGTTCAGATCGAAGCCGTGGCCGCTTGCGGCCGGCTGCGGGCGCTCATCGGATACGGCCGTGACCTCCGTGCCTTCGAACATCACGGGGCGGGAGCGCTGGCCGGGATTGGTGCTGGCCGTGTCCACCGGCTGCGGTTGGCGGGGCAAGATATCGAGCGAGCGCACCTTGTCGAGCACGTCGATCTGGGAATTATCGGTCGTAGAACCGACGGTTGCTGAATTGCAGGAGGCCAACAGGCCCGTCGACAACAGTATCAGGACGGCGCAAACGCTGCGACCGGTCGTCGGGTACCGGCCTGGTCTGCCGACGCGTACCATATGTCCACCGTTCTTACTGACTGTTCGAAGCTCGCGGATCGCCGAGACGATCCATCCGGGCCGGCGGGCATGCTTAGCGGGGGAATGTGACAGGAATTATTAGCCGCACTTGTGGTCGGCGAATTCTCATCATCAAGGGTGAGAAAAATCTGAATTGACACCTTCAGGGATGGACGAACCACGGCTGAAATGTTTTTTGAACGGTTTCCGCACCGCGGACTTCGTACAGGTGTCACACTTCGGATCAATAACCATCCGCGAGCCGGCAGCTCCCGGTCGATAGCGATGTTCAGGTCCATCGACCGGTCTTCAAAAAGCAGTGCGACTGGAAAGACGAATGATCGCCGACCTGTCTTCGCAGTTCGTGGAACATCTGCGTCAAAACAATTATTTGACGAAGGTCGGCGATCGTGAAGATGCGGCCGGGCAGGGTGGTTCCGATCGCCGCTCGGGCGCTCTTTGGGAGCGTACGGATCTCTCCGCCAGCGAGTTCGCGGACGTCGCAGCGCGTTTCCACGGCCTGCAGCGTATCGCGCTGCAAGACATGCTGTCGGCGGTACCGCTGGTGGCGTCGTTCTCGCAACGTTTTCTGCGTGAAATCGTGGCGTATCCGCATCGATCCCCGGATGGCGGCGCCGCTTTCGCGCTGGCGGATCCAACCAACATGGCGGCGCGGCGTGCGGCGCAGATAGTGCTCGGTGCGGGGGTCGTGATCAAGATCGCGGCGTTCGACGATCTGGCGGTCATCCTCAACCAGCGTCTGGGGGAAGACGACGTCGAGGCGCTGGGCGGCGTAGAGCCCGCTCAGCCGCGCGAAGACGATATTGAAAGCCTGCGGGATCTGGCCAGCGGCGCGCCGGTGGTGCGCGCGGTCAACGATCTGCTGGAAAAAGCCGTCGAACTGCGTGCAAGCGACATTCACATCGAACCCTTCCATGCCGGGCTGGTGGTCCGCATGCGCATCGACGGCTTGCTGCGGCCGGTTGCAGCGCCCGCCGGCGTGCTGCCGCAGGCCGTGATTTCGCGGATCAAGATCATCGCCAGCCTCAATATCGCGGAGCGTCGTCTGCCGCAGGACGGCGCCGCACGGTTGCGGGCCGGACGCTCGGACGTCGATATCCGGGTCGCCATCATGCCGACGCAGTATGGAGAATCCGCCGTCATCCGCATCCTGCCCAAGGATCGCGGGCTGCTGGTGGTCGAAAAACTGGGATTTTCCACGGCCGACGATGCCATCTTGCGGCGACTGCTGAAACTGCCCCACGGCATGATCGTCATCACCGGTCCGACCGGCAGCGGCAAGACCACGACCTTGGCGACCATCCTGTCGATTTTGAACGAACCGGTTCGAAAGATCCTGACCATCGAGGATCCGGTCGAGTACGAAATACCCGGGATCAATCAATCGCAGATCAAGCCGGCGATCGGGCTGACATTCGCCGCGGCGCTGCGCTCGTTCGTCCGTCAGGATCCGGACGTCATCATGGTCGGCGAAGTCCGCGATTCCGAGACCGCGCATGTTGCGGTCCACGCGGCGCTCACCGGGCATCTCGTGCTGACGACGCTGCATACCGAAACCGCAGCTGCTGCGGTGCCGCGCCTGCTCGATCTTGGCGTCGAAGGCTATCTCTTGCGGTCGGTGCTGCGGGCGGTGGTTGCACAGCGGTTGGTGCGCCAGCTCTGCGAACGCTGCAAATCGCCGAAGGTGATCACCGAAGCCGACCTCGTCGAAGACCCGCGGCTCGGCGCGTTCGGATTCCGCGCCGGCGAAACCATCCAGCAACCGTGCGGCTGCGAGCGCTGCGGTGGCCTCGGCTATCGCGGCCGGCTCGGAGTGTTCGAGATTCTGGAACTGACCAACGATCTTCGCGACTTGATTGGAGAGAAGACCGACGGGCTTAAGATCGACGAGATGGCGATCCGCGCCGGGATGACGACGATGCTCGAAGACGGTATCGCCAAATGCCGCGCCGGGCTGACTTCGCCCGCCGAAATTCTCCGCGTCACAACCGTGCGGTGACATCGTGCCGAACTATCGCTATCAGGCTCTGACGCAAAACGGCGAGATCGTGCACGGTACGCTTTCGGCGCCGACCGCCGCGGAGGTCGCGCGCCGGATCGAATATCTTCAGCTGTTGCCGATCGAGACCATCGAGGACAGGCGGACCGCTGCCGCATCGGCCGGCTTTGGCTGGCTCGGCCGGCCAAGTGCCGCCGAGGTGACGACGTTCACCCGGGACATGGCGCTGCTCCTGAAGGCGGGCGCGCGTCTCGACGACGCCCTTGAACTGCTCGCTGGCGACGCCGATGTCGGCCGCTTGCGTCCGGTGGTCGGCAAGCTGCGCGCGGCGTTGCTGAGCGGCGAAAGCCTGGCGGACGCGGTTGCCGATCATCCCGCATTGTTTCCGCCGATGTACGGCGCGCTGATTCGCGTCGGCGAAATCTCGGGTACGCTCGACCAGGTGCTGGAAATGCTGGGGACGGAGCGGGCGCGGTCGGAGCAGATGCGCCGCAAGCTCACCGATGCGATGCAGTATCCGGCATTCGTGCTGATCGCGGCGGCCTGCGTCATGATGTTCTTCATTCTGTTCGTGCTGCCGCAATTTTCGTCGGTGCTGCAGGACTTCGGCGCCAGGTCGGACACCGCGCTCAGCTTTTTCATCCGGTTGTCGGACTTCCTGCGCGCCAATGCGACCGCTGCATTGCTTACCGCGGCGGCGGCGGTGGCCGGATTCTGGTGGCTGCTGCGTCGGCCCGGCGCCGGCGCGGCGGCCATGACTTCAATCTCCCGCATCCCGGGGATCTCCGGCATATTCCTCTATTATCGCACCAGTCTGTTCTGCCGCAATCTCGGCGTCCTGCTCGGCAGCGGCGTCAGTCTCACCGCCACCTTGCGCATCCTGGTCGATATCATGGCGGTCACCGGAGGCACGGCGACCTGGACGGCGGCCGCGGATCGCGTGCGTCACGGCGGCAAGCTGTCGGATGCCCTGTCCGCTGCCAGCACTCTGCCGCCGATGGCGGTCCGCATGCTGCGGCTGGGAGAGGAAACCGGGCAACTGCCGGCGCTGGCGGCCAGGGTTGCCGAATTCTACGAAGCGAAATTGCAGCGCAGTCTCGACCGCATCGTCGGCATCGTCGGGCCGCTCGCCATTGTCACCATCAGCACCGTGGTCGGCGGGCTGATCGTGTCGGTCATGACCGCATTGCTGTCGGTCACTCAACTTGTGGGCTAGATCAAGGGTTGGTTCGTCATGATATCAGTGAAAAGCATCGGCGGATTGTTTGTCAGGCGCGCAAACGCCGGGCGCCCGCGAGACAGTTTCCGGAAAAACGCCAACCAGCAGGGGTTCACGCTGGTCGAAATGCTGGTGGTGATCACCATCATCGGCCTCATCATGGGCCTGATCGGGCCGCGCGTTCTGAACTATCTCAGCGAATCGAAGGTGAAGGCGGCGAAGATTCAGCTGCAAAGCTTCGCGGGGGCGCTCGATCTGTTCTATCTGGATGCCGGCCGTTTTCCTTCGACCTCGGAGGGCCTCGCGGCCCTGGTCCGGTCGACGCCTGGCGTCGCCGCCTGGAACGGGCCGTATCTCAAGGGCGGCAATGTTCCCAACGATCCCTGGAACAACGGTTATGTATATCGCTCGCCGGGAGACCACGGCCCCTATGACATCATGTCCTATGGGGCCGACGGCCAGGAAGGCGGTAGCGGCGTGGCCGCCGATATCACCATCGAGAACATGGCCAGTGCAAAGAATGAATGACGGCGCGGAGCGCGGCTTCACCCTGCTCGAAATGGTATGCGTGCTCGCCATCATCGCGCTGATGGCGGCGGTGCTGTTGCCGTTGATTCCACGCGAGACCTCGCGGTCCCGCTTGCAGGCCTACGCGCTGCAGTCCGCGACGATTCTGAAGGCGGATCGCGTTGCAGCGATCAACCGCCGGACCAGCATCGCAACGCTGGTTGACGCAGGCGGGCGGGCGATCCGTTCGGGCGCGACACCGGCCTACATCCGCATCCCGGATGACGTGCGCTTCGACGCGACGCTGCCGCAGACCTGCCGGCATCAGGAGGCGTTGTCGACCATCAGTTTTTTTGCCAACGGAACCTCATGCGGCGGCACTATCGCGCTGACACGCTTCGGCGAGGGCTTTGAAATTCGCGTCAACTGGCTGACCGGGAGGATCGAGATTGTTTCCCGCAACACCGCCGCCAACTGACCGCCGCGACGCCGGATTCACGATCATCGAAGTGCTGATCGCGCTGGCGATCGTGGCCGTCTCCGTGATTGCGATCGGTTCGGTGATGGCAACCAATGTGCGGGGCGTACGGTCGCTCGAACAGCACGTCGCCTTGATGCAGGCGGCGCGCACCGTCATGACGGCGGGTATTCCGGCGCGGGCCAAACTCGGTCCCGGTGGCTTATCGGGACAGACCGATGACTACCGGTGGACGATCGATGTCGGGTCGCTCGGCGGCGACTGGACGGTGCCGGGCGCCGACGTGGCATGGGTCCCCGAACTCGTCAGGGTTCGCGTTCGATCTCCTTCCGGCGCGGTATCCGACATTCGCACCGTGCGGCTGATGCACAGGCCGGCCGAATGAGCGGCCCGCTTGCACGGCAGCGGCCCGATGAGCGCGGCTTCACGCTGATCGAGACCATCGTGGCGCTCGCCTTGACGGGGCTGGTGCTGTCGGCGCTGGCCAGCATCACCGCACAATGGCTGCCGAACTGGAATCGAGGGGTCGATCGCGTCCAGCGCAGCGAAGTGATGGGAATTGCGCTGCAGCGGATCGGCGCCGATCTCGCGGCGGCCGAATATGTTCCCGCCAACCGCGACTCGCGTCGTCCGCTGTTCGACGGAACCGAGTTGTCGGTCACTTTCGTGCGCACCGCTGTGGGCCCGAACGCCGGGCCTGGGCTCGACGTCGTGCGTCTGGGCGAGGCCACCGAACACCGGGAATTCGTCACGGTCCGCTCGCGGGCGCGGTTCACTCCGTTGCCGCCGGCGTCTTCATTGTCCGAACAGCTCCATTTCGGCGATCCGGTGGTGCTGTTGCGAGCGCCGTTCCGGCTGTCGTTCGCCTATGCCGGCCCGGACCGGATCTGGAAAGACGCATGGCGGGAATCCGACACGCTGCCGGCGATGATCAGGCTGACGGTTCGCGACGCCGCGACCGAGCGCGTGCTCCTGGTGTCGACGGTGGCGCCGGTGCATGTCCAGGTGCCGAGCGATTGTGCGCGGCCCGACGGCAGTTGCGACGGCAAAAGCAATGCGGCGCAAAAGGCGCAGGACGGTACCCGGCCCGGTCGCGGTGCTGCGGGACAGGGAGCATCGCTGTGAACAGGGACCAGCCGCACCCGCTCGCAACGTCCCCGGAGCGCGGCTTCGCGTCCCCGGAGCGCGGCTTCGCGTCCCCGGAGCGCGGCTTCGCGTCCCCGGAGCGCGGCTTCGTCATCGTCGCCGTGCTGTGGATTTTGATGGCGTTGTCGGCATTGGCCGTGATCTTTTCGTTGTATCTGTCGAGTTCGGCGCGCGCGCTTGCGGTCAACGATACGGCGCTGCAGGCGGAAGCGCTGGTGTCCGCCAGCCTGGAACTCACCACCTATCAGCTGTTGCTGCCGGGCGACCAGGCGCGTCCGGCGCGCGGATCGTTTCACTTTGGGATGGACGATGCAGACGTTGTCGTTGCCTTCACGTCCGAGGCCGCCCGCATCGATCTCAATTTCGCGCCCAAGGAACTGCTGGCCGGTTTGTTCGCCGGGCTTGGCGCGAGCAAGGCGGCCGCCGAGGAAGCGGCCAGCCGTATCATCGGATGGCGTACCCTTCCCGTGCCCGGTGCCGCCAATGATGAGGAGGCGCTCTATGGCGCCGCGGGACTCAGCTATTCTCCGCGGCAGTCGCTGTTCACCCACGCCAATGAGCTCGCGCTCGTTGCCGGCCTGGCTCCGGCGCTGGTGGACCGCGCCTTGCCGTTCGTCACCGTGTTCAACGGGTCCTCTGGCATCGATCCTCAGATCGCCGCCCCCGAGGTGATCGCCGCGCTGCCCGGCAAGACGCCCGCCGACCCGAATGACCCTCTCGGCGCAGCGCCTTCCTTGTCGAGCGGCAATCCCGCTGCGACCGCGGACTCGCCGGCTGCGGCGCAAGGCAACGCGACGGCCGCCAAGAGCGCGGCCTATCGTATCGAAACCACGATCAATTTCAACGATGGTCGTCGCACGGCTTCGGAGGTCGTTATCGTGCTCGGCGACAAGGATGAGCCGTACCGCGTGCTGTCCTGGCAGGACGATGTCGAGCCACGCGCACGCCTGCGGAAACGGACGGCGTCATGATGGCGACGATCGCCGAATTCAAGGATCTGTTTGGTCAATGGATCGCGGCCGTTGCCAGGGCCGTCGACACCATGGCTGCTCGTGTCACCCGCCCGGGCCAGATTCATCTCGACGAAGGCGATGACGGCACGTTGCTGGCAAAAGCGATCTCCGGGCGAAGTCTTCCGGCGCCGCATGAAATCTCGTTCCGTCTGGACAAGGGCAGGCCCGATCCGGCGTTGCCGGCGGAGTGGCAGGCGGCCTTTCGCGGCTGTCGCGTCGAGGTGCTGCTGCAATCCGCTCACGTCATGTTCCGTCCGCTCGATTTTCCGAGCCAGGCCGGCGATTTCCTCGAGGGCATGATCCGTACCCAGATCGACCGTCTGACGCCCTGGACCGTCAACGATGCCGTTTACGGATGGAGCCCGCCGACGCGCACGGCGAATGACCGGCTCGAAGTGACCTTTGCGGCGACCTCGAAGCTCAAAGTGCAACCCATGCTCCAGCTGGCGAGTGCGCTCGAAGTTGCATTCATCGGCATATCCGCCGCTTCTGCCGTCGGAGATGGCCGGCCCGCGATGATCAGGCTGCTCGACAAGCCGCTGGAAAGTGCGTTCGGGCGTGCGGTGGATGTGCCGCGCGTTCTGCGCCTCGTTCTTCTTTCTGCAGGACTTGCCGCGGCGGCCTCCTTGCTGGTTGCCGCTTACCTGGGCAACAGCCTTCAGTCCGAGCAACAGCAATTGCAACAACGGATTTCGCAGCGCCGGGCGGCGTTGCGACTCGATTCGAATGACGCCGGGTCAGGCCTGGGCCTGCTGGCGAAGCGCAAGCAGGCGACACCCTCGAGCGTCATGGTGCTGGAAGCCATCTCCAAGGTACTGCCGGACAGCACCTACGTGACGGAATTGCGGATCGAAGGCGACAAGGTCCAGGTCGTCGGCATGACGCAGGATGCTCCGTCACTGATCCGGCTGATGGAGCAGTCGCCGCAGTTCACCCGCGCCACATTTTTCGCTCCGACCACCCGTGCGCAGAATGATCCGGGTGAGCGTTTCCATATCGAAGCCCATGTCACGGCCTATTTCGGATCAGGCTCATGACTGTGTTCGCTTCGTCGGGAAAATTCAGCATCACCTCGCCCGTTGCCGCGGTGACGCTCTATCTCTGCCTTGTCGTCGTCCTGCTGTTCGCGGCCGGAAGCGCGTTGCTGGACCTTGTCAGCCAGCGCGACGACGTGGCGTCGTCGGCGGCGATGCTGGAGCAGCTCGAAGGCCACAAACCTGCCGCGGCGCGTGGCCAGCCCGGTGATGCGATGATGCCGTCAGGTTCGGCGTTCCTGCAAGGCGCGACGGTGACGATCGCGGGCGCGACCCTGTTGCAGCGGGTGGCCGGCGCGGTGACCAAATTCGGCGGCAGCGTGCTGTCGACCCAACTCGACCTGAAAGGCTCGCAATCGAGAGCGGGATTTCTCAGCATGATCGCCAGTTGCGAGATCGACCAGACGGAGCTGCAAAAGCTGCTTTACGATCTCGAGGCCGGAATGCCGTTCCTGTTCGTCGATCAACTCGTGGTCCAGGCCCCGCTCGCCTCGGCCGGCGCCGGTGGCGGGAGACTTCGCATATTGCTGGCAGTATCGGCCCAATGGCCGGGTGCCAAATGATGCGCCTTTTCATCATCGGCATTACGGTACTGTCGATGTCGCTCCATGGCGCCGGCGCAACGACATCCGCCGCATCCAGCAATGCCCTGGATGCGGGTCTTGCCGACGATGTCGGCGCTACGGAATCGCCGGTTGTGACGGCGGACCCACCGGTCACGACCGTACGCGCCGGTGCGCCGCCGCCGGTATCCGCGCCGGAGCGTGCGCAGAGCGCCAATCCGCTCTGGGCTGTCCCGTTGACGCAATTGTCGGCAACGCGCGACCGGCCGATCTTTTCACCGTCGCGCCGACCGCCGCCCGTCGCGGTCGCCGCCGAACCGGCGATCGTCAAGGCGCCGTCGACCCGGAAGAAGGAGCCCGAGGCCCCGCAACTGGCTCTGGTAGGCACCATCGCCAGCGACGAAGAGGGATTTGGTATTTTTCTTGATCGATCGACCAAGACGGCGATTCGGCTGAAAGTCGGCGATGATTATCAAGGCTGGACGCTGCGCACCATCGAAGGCCGCGAAGTGACCATGGAAAAGGATCAGCAAGCAGCCGTTCTGGCGCTGCCGCAGCCGGGTTCCGGGCAGCCAAGCGGCGAGGTGAATCTGCTGCCGGCAAGCGCGGCTAAAATGCCAAGGGTGCATCGGTGATCTTCGCGTCGATGCGGCATATCCAGACATCCCAATTTGGCGGCTTCAGATCGCGCCGATGAATTGAACGGTCAGCGCCAGCAGCAGGCCGATGGCCAGAAATGGCCCGAACGGCAAGGAGGTCCGGCGTGTCATGTCCCGCCCGGCCAACTGCAGGACGCCGGCCGCAGCCAGCGCCGTCAGCGCGGCAATCAGCAACAGCAGGGGAAGCGCGGCGAAGCCGGTCCAGATTCCCGCGGCGGCGAGGAATTTGACGTCTCCGAGGCCCAGGCCCTGGATTTTCCGCAACGTGAAATACAGCCGCCGCAGCAGCCCGAAGATCATTCCAATGGCGGCGCCTTGGCATGCGGCCTCGATGCCGGCCGCCAGGCCGCCGGCAGCGGCCATTCTCGCCAGTCCGAGGCCGGCGATGGCGAGGTTGAGCCAGTCCGGAATAATGCCATGGCGGATGTCGATCAGCGCCAGCACGCCGGCCAGCAGACAAAGCACCGCGAAGAATCCGATGAACTCAGGATCGGCAGGCATGCGAGCTTCGCTCAGAAAAAAACCGTCGGTCTGTAACGGATGGCCGGTCAACAGGTCAGCAAATACGTTTCGGTTTTATGACCGGATGCGCGTCCCGCGGTGTTTCGACCGAATCTTTTTCGCATTCGAATGCAGATGCCTCGACGGAGATATCCCCCGAGGTCAAGAAAAATGGTCTGACAAAAAATTGCGGCGTGAAGCCGTCCCGTCACAAAACAGCATCGCAATCCAACGATATTGCGCATCGAATTTCAGACGTCGTGGTGGTCGCGGATTCGCGGCCGAGGAGTTCAATGGAATGAATCATAGCTGGACCGCGGTCTGTGTGCTGTTGCTGATGCCGATCGGCATGTCTGCGACCCAGGCTGCATCGCTCGATGACGCCGCGGAGCGCTACCGGCCCTATATGATCGAAGGCATCGGGCAGGCCATGACAGGCGTGCGCAATCTGCGCGACCGCATCGCTGCCAGGGATCTGGCGGGCGCCAGGAAAGCATGGATTTCGGCGCGCGCCGGCTGGGAGCGCTCGGAGGTGTTCACCGCGGGGTTCGTGCCCGAACTCGACGCGCAGATCGACGCGTGGCCGCATGCCGACAGCGGCTTCCATGCCATCGAGGCGGTGCTGTTCGGCGCTGGCCGCACCGATGTCGAAAGCGAAACCGAGGCGCTTGCCGATCACCTGAACAGTCTCTACGGAAAGCTTCACGAAATGGCGCTCACGCCGCAGGGGTTGCTCGATGGCACCGTGCGGCTGGCGTATGAGGTCGGCGAGAGCAAGGCTGACGGTGGAGAATCCCGCATCAGCGGAACCTCGCTCGACGATATGCGCAACAACGTCGCCGGGATCGATTTCGCTTATCACACCATTTTTGCTGCCTCGCTCGGCGCCATCGACGAAAAGCTCGCCGCAAGGATCGATCAGCGGATAGAGCTGCTCAAGACGATCGTGGCGGCGCCCGATCTGCGGCGCGTCGACGTTCCGGCGCTGCGTCGTGTCAGCGAGGAACTGGTGGTCGCGCTGCAGGGCGCGTCGACCAAGCTCGGGTTGCAATCGCCGACGCTGGAGGCATCGTCGCGATGATGATCCGGCGCTTGTGCCTGGCTGCCCTGGCGTCTGCTTTCCTGGTCGCCGCATTTCACGGGCGCGCCGCGGCGTTTCCGATCGACGGCGATCAAACGACCTTGCCGCCGAAAACCGAGCTGGACGAAGATGCGCTCGACAAGCCGCGTGAAGTCTTCCACTCCGAAGCCGCCGGTGGCAAGTCGTATATGATCAATCTCGGCAATCTGGCTTTCAGTTCGCCCGGGATTCTCGGCGGGGTGGCGCGGCAGGCCGGTGTGAGCTGCGGCACCTGCCACGTCAACGGCGCTGGCAACGCCAGGTTCTTCATGCCGAAGATGTCGACGCGGCCGGGCAATTTCGACACTACGGGTCCGTTGTTCAATCCGAAGGCAGACAATTTCGCGCTCGATCCGGTCAGGATCCCGAGCCTGCGCGGCGCGCGCTATCTTGCGCCCTACGGTCACGATGGACGAATGTCGTCGCTGCACGATTTCGTTCACAACGTCATCGTCAACGAGTTCGCCGGGCCTGAACCGTCGCCGGTGATCCTCGATTCTATCGTCGCCTATATCCAGGACATCGACTTCCTGCCCAATCCCAGTCTCGGACCAGGCGGACGATTGACAGGCAATACCAGCGAATCGGAACGTCGTGGCGAGGCGTTGTTCATGAGGCCGTTCCCACGCGATCCGACCCTGAGCTGTGGCGGCTGTCATATTCCCTCGGGGGCCTTCGTCGATCACCAGCAACATGACGTCGGCTCAGGCGGTCTGTTCAAGACGCCGACGCTGCGCAATGCCGATTTCAACGCGCCGTATTTCCACGATGGTCGCTTCGACACCTACGACCAGGTGGTGACTCATTTCGACCGGGAGTTCGATCTCGGTCTGTCCGAGCAGGATCGCCGCGATCTGATGGCCTATCTCACCGCGGTGGGCGACGCCGTGCAGCCTTATGAGCACGACGGCGCCGGAGCATCACTGAAGGAAATCAACGATTTCGCCACCGTTCTCGGCACGGCGATTCCGGCGGGCGACAAGGATATTGTTTCGCTCGCGGTCGACACCATCGGCAACGAATTGCGTGAACTGACCGAGCAATATCCCGATCGCAAGAACACCAGCGTGTCGGGCGGTGAGCAGCAGCGTGTCCTTGCACGCACGGCTCTCAAAGGGCTGGTCCTGACCTTGCGGCGGATCGACATGGCCGTCGCCGACGGCCGGACCGCCGATGCGGCCGCGGACTTCAAGAATTATCGTTATCTCATGGCCGCCGCGGTGCCGGCCGTGCTGGCCGGTGCCGAATCATGGTCGCTGTTCAATCCCGCGGTGCATGATTCGCATTACGCGTCGCTGCGGCAGGTGATGCAGTCGAAGCGCGTCTCGCGCTGAATCCATTCCCGCAAGGAGTGTTGCGGCGGAGGCACTAAGCCGCTTTTGCCGCCCGCAGAATCGATTCTGCCGGCTGGCTTTGGCGTCGTCGAATTCACCGGATTGGATTTGCGGCGAAGCCGATGTCGATATTTGTCGGGCATCGGCCAATGCGCCACTCGCGGTCCACGAGACCAGTCACGCATAACGAAGAGCAATCCGTCTCTCGGCCGTTTGTCGAAACGCGCCCGAATATTTTCGAACTAAGAATCTCGCCAATCATTCTCGATTTCTTTCGTGTCTTCACAGCATCGATATGGGCGCGTCATGTTCGTCCATTAAACGATGCGTCGTTAACCTTAACCCCTGGGGGTAGACAATGAAGCCTAAGCTAAACTTGAGAAAATGGCGAACCACGACGGCGCTGTGCATCGTGTCGACAATGGCAATTGCCACCGCGGGCTACTCGGCCAGCGAAAACAGCGTAGTAACCAGCAACAGCGAAAGTCCCGCTGAAACGGCCAAGACCGCAAGCCCGATCAAGCATGTCATCATTCTGATCGGTGAAAACCGCGGCCTCGACCACACCTTCGGAGTCTACAAGCCGAAGGGTCAGGGGCAGACCATCTCCAACCTGCTGTCGAAAGGCATCGTCAACGAAGACGGCTCGCCGGGCCCGAATTTCGCGCAGGCCAAGCAGTTCTCGGTCGCGGCGCAGCCATCCTACTACATCGGCGCTCCGACCATCGGCAAGTCGCCCTACGCCGCCACAAACGTGATGCCGCAACCCAACACCAACGGGGCGCCAACGGCGCAGAGCGCCACCGGAGCTCCGTTCAAGACGATTGCCGAAGCCAGCGTCGAAAAGGACATCAATCCGGAAGATCGGGACATCCTCACCACCGGCTTCACCAATCTGCCGGCCGGCGCTCTCGATACCCGCGTTCCCGGCGCGGGCAAGTTGGTTGGCCCGTTCCAGTTGCAGGGTCCCCAGCTCAGCGATGACGATTACACCGGCGACACCACTCATCGTTTCTACCAGGACTGGCAGCAAGAGGATTGCAGCGTCGCCAGCGCGACGAAGGACAATTCCTCCGGCTGCAAGGCCGATCTGTTCCCCTTCGTGATGGCGACCTACTCGGCAGGCAACAAGAGCCTCGGCAACTCGATGGGGTTCTACAATGCGGAGCAGGAGCAGGCTCCCGTTCTGAAGGGGCTGGCTGACCGCTTCACCCTGAGCGACAACTTCCATCAGTCGTTTCATGGCGGCACCGGCGCCAACCACTTCATGCTCGGCACCGGCGATGCTGCGTTCTGGAGCGACGGCAACGGCAACCCGACCACGCCGCCCGCCAACATGATCGCGAACCCGAACCCGGTCTCGGGCACCGTCAATCAATACACCGCTGACAACAACTTCAGCGCTTGCGCCGACATATTCCAGCCCGGTGTCAAGCCGATCGTGAGCTATCTGGAAAATCTGCCTTATGCGGCGGAGCCGAACTGCCAGCCGGACCACTTCTACATGCTCGACAATACCAATCCGGGCTATCTGCCGAACGGTGCGCTGTCGGGTGCCGGCAACCTCCCGCCGTCGCCGGTGCGGACCATTGGCGACGCCTTGATCGAGAAGAAGATTTCGTGGGCATACTACGGCGGCGCGTATAATGACGCCGTGGCGCTCTCGAATGAAGCGGTTGCGGCGAACTCGACCAGCCCGAACCTGACTGCGGCGGCACTTGCCGATCCGGCGCACGCTCTCGGCGTGGCCTATTGCCAGATCTGCAACCCGTTCCAGTATGCGACCTCGATCATGGCCAACCCGACGGTCCGGACGGCCCATATCAAGGATACCGCTGATTTGATCACGGCGATCCAGAACAACACCCTGCCTTCGGTGTCATTCGGAAAACCCGACGGTCTGCTCGACGGTCATCCGCAGAGCTCGAAGATCGATCTGTTCGAAGCCTACACGCTCAACGTTCTCAGTGCCCTCGATGCCAATCCGAAGCTGAAGGCGGAAACCATCGTGTTCGTCACCTGGGACGAGGCTGGCGGTTACTTTGACTCGGGCTTCGTTCAGTCGATCGACTTCTTCGGCGACGGACCGCGCATCCCGTTGCTGATCCTGTCGCCGTATTCGACCGGTGGAAAAGTCTACCATAACTATGGCGACCACGTTTCGCTGCTGAAGTTCATCGAGCGCAACTGGAGTCTCCAGCCGCTCACGGACCGCAGCCGCGACAACCTTCCCGAGCCGAAATTCGCGAAGGGCAATGCCTACGTGCCGACCAACAGCCCGGCGCTTGCCGACCTGTTCGACGCGTTCGACTTCAGCCACCCGGTCACCCAGCCCTACACCGAGTGACCCACGCGAGGATCACGTTATGATCGTGATCTGATTTCCTGAGGCGGCGCCGACCGGGCCGGATGGCTTTGGTCGGCGCCGTCTTTTGTCTGCCATCCTGTGATGGATGCTCACCAAAGGAGTTTTGACGATGGCCAAAGACCCGATGATCGCCTTGCCGCCGCTCCGGGCATGGCTCGGTCTGCTTGTTCTGGCCGGCTTTGTGCTGTGCGGCCACGCTGCGGCACAGGCGCAGCAGTTTTCGGCCGATCTCCTCGCCACGCAGGGCGACGGGGCTGTGGCGGCGCCCGCGGGCAAGCTGCGCGTCTTTGACGACAAGGTGCGAATTGAAACGCCGGAACTTGCGGATGGTTTCTTCCTGATTGACGGCGCAGGGCCGACCGCCTATTTCGTGCGACCCGGCGCGCACGTTTTCATGGATGCCCGGCAATCGAGCCGGCTCACCCAGCTATTCGTGCAAGTCGATCCGGGCAACCCATGCCGGCAGTGGCAGGCCATGGCGAGACTGGCTGAGGCCGCGGATCAGGGTGATTGGCGTTGCGAGCGAACCGGTGAGGCGACGATTGGCGGGCGCAGTACCACCGCTTACCGTGCCGTCTCTGCCTCTGGTCGCGTGCTCCTTGGCTGGATCGATGGGGTTCACAGAATTCCGCTGCAAATTCGCACCGAGGAGGGTGTCGTCGTCACTGTGGCGAATCTGCGGGATGAGTCGCAGCCCGCGCAATTATTCGAGATTCCCGCAAGTTTCCGGAAATTCGATCCCCGGAGGCTGATCGAGCAGATCAAGCAAAGCGATGTGTGGGTCGCCGGAGAAAAAGAGTGAGGTCGCGGGCATCCCAGCGCATCGCACCCTGCGAGCGTATTCGGATCGGCAACTCGACCGTGGTGTCGTCCAGCCGTGCACCTCAGGTTTTTGAGGCATCGAAACGTCCGGGTTTTCGGCCAGCCGCCGCGCGACGACCGAGCCGGACGATCCGGATCCGCACACGATGAAGTCGTCGTGCGACCGCAGGTTCGCGCGCAGCCTCCGCTGATTGGCCGCTAAGGCTTCTCTGAATTCATCCGAATGTACGTTCATGTGGTTTCCTCAAGGCTTCGCGCCGCGGGTCCATGCGGGATCGACAAGGTGTGATTTATCTCGCCTATGGATATGGCACGATTGTTTCAGCTGACACCCGATTGTGCTTCGGTTGACATCGGCTGAGGGCGCCAGCGTTACAGCGGTAGCCTCAATCTCCGGTGCTGGAATATTGCGGCAACAAGCGCAGGACAGAATCTCCCAAGCGATAAATCGATGGGAGAGACCAATGCAGCATGAAGATCATTTCCCCGCCGGCCGACCGTCCCGCCGGCTCGCCTTGCGGCGAGGCGACAAGGTCATGTCGGACGCTGGTAGGATGGCCGCCGGACCGCCCGTCGCCTTGAGGCCGCGCGCCGATCGGCATATTCAGCGACCCCTCGTCCCGGATTCGCCCAACGGCGACGATGCTATGCCGCGGACCTCGTCAGATACGACATGGCGCGTCATTTCCACGGCCGTTTCCGGAGTGATCGTGAACGCCGGCGGCGGTCTCGCCGGGTGTGGAGAATTCGCAGCTTCGCGGCTTTTGATTACGTGCGTGTCCTGGATCTGTGTGCAGGTGCTGGAGGGCTGCGCCGCCTATGGTGCGGCGATGTACCCGCTCCCGATGGATCTGGAGAATCCCCCGCACCGCGGCGACCCGCAGTCTGGCCGCGAGGAACCCAACCGGCCCGGCAGAACGAGGTCCGGGCCGGGCGAGATCTTTCCGGGTGCAAAAGGCGCAATCGGAGGCAACGCCACGGTATTGTATCTGGCGCCGTCAAGCAAAGCCTGGCCTGACGCCGAGTTCGTTGTACGGCGGCAGGCGGCGCGAGCGGCCTCTCGGGGCTGGGCCGCCTTCATAAGGTCGGTTGCTGCCGGAATTCGGACGAAGATTCGCTTGTGGCGGGATCGGCGTTTGGCGATCACGGAACTGCGGTCTCTCGACGATCGCAGCCTGAGAGACGTCGGAATTTCCCGGGGCGATATCGAATACGTTATGCGGCATCGAGATGTTAGCGAACGAGAATGATACGAGTCCGGCCGTCGGCCTGGTGCCGGCGCCGGGCCACGGCCATCTTACGAGCGAATTGTCGGCAGCCTTTGATCTGTATGACGCTGTCGTTCTGCGCGCGCGACGATTGCGCAGGCTGCAGATTTCCAGGTTCCGCGGTCGCTGGCCGGTCAGTGCATCTAAAATCAATTCCAGAAACGTCAACAGTCCCTGCCTCACTTGAGGCGCGCGAACGCGTGAGCCGAAGGCGCGCGTGATAACACCACCGTGACACCTTGGCCGGCGAAGTCCGAATGCTGCTGCTTTGCCGTTCCGCTCATCCTTACACATGTAACCATTTCGATCCGGCGTGACATCGTTCGGTAGCGCGGGCCGTTCAACCTTGGGGTTGGCCGCGCGCGGATGCGCGGCCACGCGTCCCTCTCGAAGCACGCATTGGTCGCGCGGAAGGGATCGCGCAGCGAGTTCGCGGCCGTAAGGAAGGCTTGCTGTGATGTCGTACCATTTTCTGCTGGCGTCGTGGGGCACTTTGGGAAATCTAAGCCCGCTGCTCACGGCCGCACGGAGGTTACGCCGGAACGGACACCACGTCCGGGTGATGGCGGATCCGGCGATGCGCGCCGAGGTCAAGGCCGCGGACTTCGAGTTCGTGAACTGGCGCTTGGCCCCGACCGGCGTGTGGGCGGATCCGACGGATTGTTCCGACATCCAGGACTGGATACGCCGCGCCGTATTCGATCCGTGCCTGGCCTATGCGGCCGATATCAAAGCTGAGATTGGCCGTGGGCCGACGGATGCCGTTCTCAGCATCGACGTGCTGTTTGGTGCAGCACTCGGCGCGGAGACATCCGATGTACCCATCGCTCTTCTTTCCCCTCATGTCAGCATTCGGACCCTGCCGGGAATGCCTCCGGCCAGCAGCGGATTAAGCCAGCCGAAAACGCCGGAAGAGCGCGCTGAAGTCGACGACGCCAATGCCAGGATGGAAGAGACGCTGAACGCGTTTCTTCCCATTCTCAACCGGGCCCGCGCCGATCTGGGCCTTCCGGCGCTCGCCGATGTCATGCATCTGTTCGATCGGGCCGACCGGCTTCTGCTTGCGACCAGTCAGGCGTTCGACTTTCAGGCCGACGCTCTTCCGAGCAATTTCCGCTATGTCGGGCCGTTGCTTGACGAGCCGAACTGGTGCTTTCAGGCGAACTCCCCGCAAGAAAACTCTTCGCAAGAGAAGTCTTCGCAAGAGAAATCCTGGCGAGCGCCATGGTCGGCAAAGTCGGGCCGCCCCCGCGCGTTGATCGCTTGCAGCACCGGGGCGCAAGGCCAGCGCGATCTGTTTCAGCGCATCATCAGCGCGATGGGAGCGATCGAGATGGACGTTCTTGCCACAACCGGCCCGAATCTGGAGCTCGCCGATCTTCGGGCTCCGAAAAACGTGCATGTGGTCCGCGGCGCTCCCCATGATCTGGTCATGAGGGACGTTTCCGTCGTGGTATCGCAAGGCGGCCATGGCACCGTCACGCGTGCACTGATCAATGCTCTGCCGCAGCTTGTTCTGCCACTCGGGCGGGACCAGGCCGATAACGCCGCCCGGGTCGAGGCCAAAGGCGCCGGGCTGCGATTGCCTTCGACGGCGTCTGAAGCGGAAATTGCCGGGGCAGTGCTCCGGTTGATCACGGAACCGCGATTCAAGATGGCGGCCCGCCGTGTCGGCCAGGCCATCAAGGCCGATATCGAACGCTCCGATCTTGTTGACGAGATGGAAATGATCGCCGCAGCCGGGCGCGAGGTGAGACGACGGCCGCGGCAGCGGCAGCTTCAGGGAATTGCCTGACCATCGGCGAAGCTGCGCCGGGCACCTGAAGTGTCCGGCGTCCCTCACCGGCGCCGCGACATGGCACCAGCCGCGACGCAGATTGAAAGACGCAGATGAAAGTGAGCCCTGACCATGCGCATTGATCCCGATTCGTTTGCCTTTACGTTGCTGCTTGGTCTCCTGGCTTCGCTGCCGACCCTCGGCATCGACATGATCCTGCCGAGCCTGTCGGCCACAGGGGCAGATCTTGGCGCGGCGCCGGCCGATGTGGGGCAGGCGATGAGCGTCTATCTATTGGGTCTGGGCGCGGCGCTTCTGGTCTATGGGCCGGTATCGGATCGCTTCGGCCGCAAACCGATCGTGATTTTCGGCTGCGCGATTGTCATGATTGCCAGCCTTGGCTGCATCCTCGCCCGTTCACTGCCCGAACTGCTATTGTTTCGCGCGCTCCAGGGGGCCGGGGCGTCCGGACCGGGAATGGCCGCGGTGACGATCGTGAGCGACCTGTTCGACGGCGCGGCGGCACGCGCAAGGATGTCCAATGTGGTCCTTGCCATCAACATCGTCCCGATGATCGCGCCAACCGCAGGCGCGGCGCTACTCGCCCTTGGCGGCTGGCGGGCCATCCACCTCGTGCCCATTGCCGGCGGATCGTTCCTGCTCGCGGCGATGAGAGGCTTTCGCGAGAGCGCGCGGATCGAGCCGGGCATCAGGCTCTCCCCGGCCACGGTGGTCAGCGACTATCTTCGCGTCCTGCGGAATCCGGTTTGCGTCGGGAACATCCTGTGCAACGCCGCCGCCGCCGGGGCCGTGTTCGCCTATATCACCGGCTCGTCCCTGTTCTTCATCAATGCTCTCGGGCTCAGCCCCTACCAGTATGGTCTGATCTTCGGCGCCAGTTCGCTGTCGGTCATGGCCGGTACGTTGGTCAACAGGCGCCTTGACCGCAGCGGCGTCTCGTCCGGTCAGATGATAGCGATCGGTCTTGTGCTCTCGACCGTTTTGGCGACGTTCTTGCTGGTGATGGCCGTCGCGGGCGGCAAGTCGATCGCGGTCGTGATGTCGGTGATGATCGGCGTCGCGTTGTCGTTCGGGTTGATCTCGCCGAACGCCATGAACGGGGCATTGCGGCCGATGCCGGAGATCGCGGGATCGATCAGCGCCGTGATGGCATTTGCGCAGATGATAGCCGCGGCATCATCCAGCGCGCTGGTCGCCGGGCTGTTTGACGGTCATTCGCCGTTCTCGATGGCGGCGGTGATGCTCGCCACCTGTCTGCTCGCGATCGCGGCCTATGTCGGCATCATTGGCTCCGCCGAACTCTCTAGGCCGCGGCATGAATACAAAGCAAGTTCAGGAGGACCATCGTGATCCGTTATGAAACACTGGAGCCAGCTTTCCTGAATCGTGGCGGTGTGCGTCTGGCGCATTTTGAATTGGGACCCGAGGCTCCGCAGAGTCCGCCGCTGGTCCTCGTCAACGGCTGGACCGGCGACCATGGCATCTTCACGCCCCAGATCGTCCATTTCGGGCAAACCCGTCGCGTGGTTGCGGTCGATCTCCGGGGCCACGGCGTCAGTGACGCGCCGGAGCAGGAATACACCATGGCTGGTTTCGCGGACGATATCGCCTGGCAATGCGCCCAACTTGGACTGAAAAAGCCTGTCGTGATCGGTCACAGTCTCGGCGGCGCGGTCGCGCTGGAATTATGCGGGCGTTATCCGGACCTGGCCTCAGGCATGGTGATGATCGATTCGATTGTGATGGCGCCCGCCGCCTTACGGGATTCGCCAGACCTGCGACGGCTGCTGGCCGGCATCGGTGGGCCGGACTACCGGGCGGTATCGAAAGCCAACGCATGGGAGATCGGCTGCGATTTCGACGATCCGGCGCGGCGAAAGATGATCTACGACAGCTATATTCTGCCGCCCTGCGAGAAGATACCGCAGCAAGCGGCCTATTCGGCGATCAAGAATTTCACGCAGAACTATGATCCGACGCCGGCAGCAGAGGCGTGCAAGATTCCGATGGCCTATATTTCCGCCGATGTGGCGCTGGTGAACATGGCGCGCGATCTCGGACGCCTGAAGGAGCTCTGCCCCCAATTGGTCGAAGCAAAGACGATGCTCGCCGGACATTTCAACACCATCGAGGTCGCCGACCAGGTCAACGCCATGCTCGATCGGTTCCTGGCCGTCGGCCTCGGCCGGCCCCCCCGGGCCACAGGCACGGCCGATGCTCCGTCGTCGTGAGAGGCGTGACGATTGGCTTCGATGTCGTGCCGTGATGGATCTCATGATGGACAACGGCACCGGGACAGGTCGTTGCCACACTGAATCAGAATATGTTCGAATATTTTGCCCTGACCGTAACCGGCCAGGTAGTTGGTGTCAGCAATGTCCGCCCCCGCAGATATTTTGCGAGGAAGTCGCGATAGTCCCTCATTCCCGCATCATCATTTCAGCGAGGTTCAGTCGGGTCCTTGCGGAATGAATCAAAGTCCCATTATGAAGCGCTTCGGCCGCGCCATATTGCGGTTCATGACGGCTGGCGGGGACCGGCGTGCCGAACGCCGCGCTGCGCCGCTTACCGGTCATTTCACGGCTGATTCGCCCGCAACCCAGCCTCGGTTGTTTGCAAAGCCGCGGCGTCCGAGCACGAGAAGCAAAATGATCAATGCCTCGGCCAGCATCGGCGGTCCCATCGCGGCGTCGAATCCGCCTGCGGCGACGCTCACAAGGCGACCCGCCAGCGCCATGGCGATCATGAGCAGCGGGGCCGTCAAATAGCGCGCGTCGTTGCGAGCGGCGGCGATGACCGAAAGAATGCCGCCGGTGCCGAAGAAGGCAAAAAAATCGCCGCGAAGCGTCGCCAAACCCAGCGGGGCCAGCGGGCCGACGCCGAGTCTTGATGCGGCCTGCGCGGGATCGAGAAGGAAGCCCGCGGCCAGGGCCAAAAACAGGATGCCGAACAGGCCGATCACCACGCGCAGCAGGCTTTGCAAGGTTCAACTCCCTCAAAAGCCGAGTGGCCCAGGCTCCGGCGTGAAACCGCTTGCGCAGCCAGCGAGCCCAGAGCATTGCCCGTGCTGCAAACTCCGAACAAGGAATCTCAATGGTTGTCCCGGATAAAACGATCCATCAGGTCCGCGATTTCGGAGGGACAGTCTTCCTGCAGAAAGTGACCGCCGTGCAGGGTGACATGCGGCTGGCCTCGGGCGCCGGGCACGCGCTCCTGAAACACCTTCTCGCCGCCTTTGGTAATGGCATCCCCGTCGCTGAACGCCGTCAGGAAGGGCTTTTCAAAAGCCTCGAGCACCTTCCACGCCGCCTTGTTGGCGTCGACCGAAGCATGTTGCGGCGTGATCGGGACAAGGGCCGGAAAGCGGCGGGCGCCGGCCTTATAGGTCTCGTCGGGGAAGGGCGCATCGTAGGCGGCCTTTTCGGCGGCGCTCAACGCCCTGCTCGAGCCCATGTTGACGATTTCACCGACCGGGAAGACCGGAACGTTCTGGCTGAACTGCAGCCATTGGTCGAAGCCGGCCGACGATCCCGCGCCGGTCGGCAACCCGGTGTTGGCCACGACCGCTTGCCTGAAGCGTTCGGGAAACGCCGCCACCAGCCGCAACCCGATCAGGCCGCCCCAATCCTGGCAAAACAGGCTGATCTCGCCGAGGCGCCGCGCCATCAGCCAATCGCTCATCCAGTTCACATGCCGCTCGTACGTGTAATCCGCCTGGGCGGCGGGCTTGTCCGATCGGCCGAATCCGATCAGGTCCGGCGCAACCACGCGATGTCCGCGTGCCACCAGCGCCGCGATGATATGGCGGTAGAGATAGGACCATGACGGCTCGCCATGCATGAGCAGGACAGCCGGAGCGTCGGCCGGACCGCTATCCACGCAATGAATCCGAAGCGTCGTGCCATCGGCGTCGATGATCTCAGTGTAATCAGGCTGATAGGGAAAATCCGCCAGATTGGCAAAGCGATCATCCGGTGTTCTCAACACGTCCATGGACATGATCTCCAGCGCCGCCCGTCACGAAATGACACTATAGGTGTCATTTCAGCGACGGCCCGTCAAGTTTCGAGCCCTGGGCGCGAAGCGGTCTTATCAAGGGTAGATCTCGCGTGGTCGCTGCGAAGATCTCATGCAAATTCCGGGGCGGCGCGGCTTGCCGGGTCATTGCGACGGTGCAATGGCCAGTACCGTGCGGAAACCGATGTGCTGGGCCCCGATGGTGCCGTCGCCCGGCTGGCGCGCGGCGGGCCGGTAACGCATGCAGAAATTCGGCGCGCACAGAAACGAGCCGCCCTTGATGGTGTACGCCGGTTCATGCGGGGCGGACGCGGCCGCCGACTGATGATCTTGTGTCCAGGAGCTGCGCGTCCATTGCCAGACATTGCCGACGATATCGTAGAGGCCATAGCCGTTTGCAGGGAAGCAGCCGACAGGGGAGGTGCGTTTGTAGCCTTTGCTGCCGAGATTGAGGGTGGGGAAGATGCCGCGCCAGTGGTTAGCCTGAGGCCTGTCATCCGAATCCTGCCCGGCGCTCCAGATATAAACCTCTCCGGCAAAGCCGCCGCGCGCCGCGAACTCCCATTGCTCTTCCGTTGGAAGCATCCGCCCGGCCCAGCGCGCATAGGCTTCGGCGTCTTCGAAGGCGACCTGGACGACCGGATGATTCTGCCGGCCGACGAGGTCGCTGTCCGGACCTTCGGGGTGACGCCAATTGGCGCCGACGACGAATTTCCACCATTGGCCGATGTCATCGATGTCCGAGATTTCGTCCGGCTGAACGAACACCCATGATCCCGGCACGCCGGGGGGGTAACCGGACTCAGGCGTTGCCGCCGGCGCCCTGGCTGCGACAGGTGGGGTCCGCTCGGCAACCGTCAGATAGCCGGTTTCGGCAACGAACCTTGCGAACTGCGCGTTCGTCACATCGTGGGAATCGATCCAGAAACTGTCGACCACCGCTTCCCGCACGGGTGCCTCCTCCGGCCGGAAATCCTCGGATCCCATCCTGAAGCGGCCGCCCGGAATCAACACCATGCCGGCGCCCGGAGCTGGCGGCCGGTCGTCGAAGGCCAGACACGCATCGGGTGCCGCGGGCCGGTTCTCAAGAAGGTGCGCGGCAAGCGAACTCGCGAGAACCGCGACGGCGCCGCCTGCGGCGATGGCAACCACCATGGCGGGAGTGAAGCTGCGAAAAAACCCGCTCACCATGGCAACCTTCAATTTGCCCAGTAGATGTATTCGTCGTCCTTGCCGGCCGGCATTCCCATCGGATGGTCGATCCTGACGGGCGCTTCCAGCAGGCTCGGCCACAGCGGTTTCACCTGCTCGGCGTCGACCGAGGACAGGGCCGACTGCAGTTCCGCGACCTTGTCAGGCATCGCCTCGGCGAGATTGTTCTGCTCGGTCGGATCTGCCGCCAGGTTGTAGAGCCAGACCTTCTTCGGACGCTCCGCGGTCTGCAGCTTCCAGCCCCCGGCGAGCAACACTCTATAGTCGCCGTCCCGCCAGTAGAGGTTTTTGTGCGGGTCGCCCTGACGCTTCGCGGTCGCGAATGGCATCAGGTCGACGCCGTCCATGGTGCGGTCTTTCGGGATCTCGGCCGCCGCTGCCGCCGCCGCGGTGGCGAAAATATCGACGTGGCCGACCGGCTTGTCGAAACGCGTCCCCTTGGCCAGTTGCGTCGGCCATTTGATGAAGAAGGGCACGTGGATTCCGCCTTCGAAGAAGGTGGCTTTCCATCCGCGGAACGGCTTGTTGATATCGGGCAGCCCGATGTAATGCGCGCCGCCATTGTCGCTGGTGAAGATCACCAGTGTATTGTCTTCGAGCCCCTGCGCCTTGAGCGCATCGAGCACGAGGCCGACATTGCGGTCGAGAGAACGGATCATGCCGCCATAGACGCGCAGGCGGTGACCGGCGATGCCGCCAAGCGCGTCATAGTCGGATTTCAATGCCTGCAGGGGAGTATGAGGGGCATTGAACGCGAGGTACATGAAGAACGGGCGATTGCTGTTGGCCGCGATGGCGCGGGCGGCCTGCTTGCCGAGGTAATCGGTCATGTAGCCGTCCGGCGCGAACTGCTTGCTGCCATTGTAACGGACGCCATAGCGCAGGTTCGCCCACAGAAATTTGTCGATCGGATCGAAATCCTGTTTGGAGTTTTCGACATTGGGGTCGTTCTCGGGAAGAAACATCGACGCGCCGTCGTAGAACGCCAGGGCTTCGTCGAAACCCCGGCTTTCCGGGCTGGTCGCAGCCGTTCCGCCAAGATGCCACTTGCCGAGCATCAGGGTGTGGTAGCCGCGCGATTTCATCATCTGGCCGATCATGACTTCCGAGGTCGGCACGGTGAGGTCGCTGATCGAGTTCGGAATGTCCTTTTCGCGCTCGCTGTAATAATAGCTCGGCAGCGAGCCGGCGAGGTTGTAGGTGCTGATGAGTTTCGAGAAGGCCTTCGGCGCAGGCGTGAACTCAAAGCCGAAGCGGGTGGCGTAGCGGCCTGTCATGATGGCGGCTCGCGATGGCGCACAGGTCGCATCGCCCGCATAGGCCTGGGTGAATGCCACGCCGTCCCGGCCGATGGAATCGATGCGCGGCGTCGGTACCAGTCCCGCCGCCACGCCGCCTCCGTTGAAAGTGATGTCGTTCCAGCCGAGGTCGTCGGCCAGGATCACAACCACGTTCGGCGGCCGGTTTGCGGCGGGCCGCTCGCTCGGGCCGGCTTCCTGCCAGGTTACCGCATGGTTCGGACCGACGGGATCGCGGAGCGTCGCGATGATTCCCGGCAGATAGTACCAGTAGCGATGGAACACGCCCCATCCACCGATACCGAGAAGCACAGCAGCAATCAGTGCGATGCGCGCGAGCGACAATCTCGGCATTGAGCTTTCTCTCCTTCAGCTCGTCCCGCAGTGTCAATCGCGCGGCTGGCGCGGCCCAAAACGGATCGACATTCGCTGCTGATGGCGGGTTCGAAGAACGGCATCACCAAGAACCATCTGCGGTGACGGGGTCCTTCGATTCAACGGGACGCGACGAATACTGCATGGCGGCATCCCGAACAGAGCCAAATCGCAGGCTCATCAGGTCCAGGGCGTAGTTCTGGTGCAGCTTCCACGGCGCTTTCGACCCCTGTTTGGGAAACTTGTGCAGCGAGCGCTGAACGTAGCCCGACGAGAAGTCGACCCACGGTTCCTCCGTGATCGAAGGGTCATTGTTCAGCGGCATGCACTGCCGAAAGCCGTGGCTATCCATGTAGTTGAGCAACCGGCAGACATAGTCGCAGGTCAGGTCGCATTTCAGCGTCCAGGAGGCATTGGTGTATCCGATTGCCGATGCCAGATTCGGGATGCCGCTGTACATCATCCCCTTGTAGCTCAGGGTTTTTGCAGGGTCGATCTTGCGTCCGTCGACGCTGAGCTCGATGCCGCCGAGGACCTCCAGGTTGAGACCGGTCGCCGTGATGATCAGATCCGCCATCAGCTCCCCGCCGCTTTTCAATAGAATGCCGCGCTCCGTGAACGCCACGATCTGGTCGGTGACCACCGAGGCTCGTCCAGCCCTGATGGCCTTGAACAGATCGCCATCGGGCACAAGACAGAGCCGCTGGTCCCAGGGATTGTAACGCGGGGTGAAATGCGTCCCAACATCGTAATCGGGGCCGAGGGCGCCTCGCACACCGTTCAATATCAAATTCTTCACCCGTTGCGGATCGCGCTTGCAGAGGTTGTAGAAATACATGCTCAAGACGATGTTCTTTGCGCGAACCAGGCCGTAGGCGATTTTCGCAGGCAGCCAACGCCGGAGGAAATCGGCGATTCCGTCCTGCTCCGGACGTGCCACGACGTAGGTCGGCGAGCGCTGCAGCATCGTGACATGCGCGGCGGTCTTTGCCAGTTCCGGCACCAGCGTCATCGCGGTGGCGCCGCTGCCGATCACGACAACCTGCCGGTTGGCATATTCGATGTCGTCATTCCATTTCTGCGGATGCACGATTCGACCAGCGAAACTTTCGGCGCCCGGAAATACCGGCGTATAGCCTTCCGCATAGCGGTAGTAGCCGCTGCACATGAACAGGAAATTGCAGGTAAGCCTTGCGATCTCGCGGCCGGGACCGCGCTCGACCACCACGGTCCATCTGGCGTCTTCCGAGGCCCATGAAGCCTGCTTCACCCGATGGCCGAAGCGGATCTTCCTGTCGATACCGTACTCCCTGGCGGTGTCGCGAATATAGTCGAGGATCGACGCGCCATCGGCAATTGCCTTCGCCCCCTGCCACGGACGGAAAGCGTATCCCAGGGTGAACATGTCGGAATCCGAACGGATGCCGGGATAGCGGAAAAGGTCCCAGGTTCCCCCGCTGTTTTCCCTGCCTTCAAGAATGGCGTAGGTTTTGTCGGGACAGCTGCGCTGCAGATGATAGCCCGCGCCAATGCCCGAGAGGCCTCCCCCCACGATCAGGACATCGAAATGTTCGTTTGGCACGTTGCCTCCTGTTTGAACCCGACGGGAATGGCCGGGCCGGTCTGGCCAGCATCCCCGTGCTTCCGGCGTCAGCGTCGGCGTCGAATTTTATTGACATTATTAGTGCCATATCATTAACTGGCACGCCAGGGAAGGGGCATTGCGCGGGCCGCGATTGCCGCCATGGGCGTTTGATCGGCTGATCGGCGCAGCCGTGCGATGAAGGCGTTCATGAACGATCTCGGCAAGGCGTCTCAATACACGTTGACCGCGACCGAACCGCCTAAGGAAGCGGATGGCCGAAAGCATCGTTCGCAGAAGAGCCAGGCAAGAATCGTCAATGCCATGCTTGCATTGGTGGCCGAAGGCAATCTGGAGCCGAGCGCCGACCAGATCGCGGACCTCGCGAAGGTGGGCCGAAGGTCCGTGTTCCGTCATTTCAAGGACATGGACACGCTCTATCGCGAGATCACCGACAGCATTGAAGCGACCATGGGATCGATCGCGCAGCGGCCCTTCGAGGCGGCCGACTGGCGCGGCAAGGTTCTCGAACTCGTCGACCGGCGCGCGGCGGGCTTCGAGAGAATGAAGCCTTTCCTGCTCGCCGGACAGGTGCATCGCCATCGCTCGGCCTTTCTGAAGACGTCGCATGCGCAGTTCGTGGCGATGCTCAGGATGATCCTTCTCGGGATCGTTCCCAAACAGCTCGCCGGAAATGCGGTTCTGGTCGAAGCAATCGATCTTCTGCTGGGCTTCGAGAGCTGGAATCGACTGCGCGAAGACCAGGGGCTCAGCATAGCGAAGTCAAAACTTGTCCTGAAACAGGCGATCGAAGCGCTGCTGGCGGTTCACGCTTGACGCGATAGCAGTTCGGTTGTTACCAAAGGTTGAATGCGCGCACGTCGACGAGAAATTGTCTCGGGCCAATCGAAGTTCTGTGCTCGATGTCGCGTCCACTTTGCATGACGTCGGGAATGAACGACTACTCAATCCGGTTCGGAGAGGAAAATTATCCGAGCAAGGCTATTTGCACCATAAAAAGCAACTGCGGGGGAAAACATGAAGAATCTCAACTGGGCGATCGTGGGTTTGCTCGTCGGAGCTGTTTCGTCAGCCGCCTTTGCAGAGAGCCCCAAAGGCAAGAAAGACGCGGCAAAGCGCGACTACGTGACATGCACCAAGAAGGCAATCGATCTCGGCTACACCAGCGGCGGCCCTGCCTCGAATGTTTTCGTGGCTGACTGCATGGCCGGCAAGGGCTAGACTGCGGCCTTTGATCCTCGAAAGCGCGAGGCTCTGCGGTCCCAGACATCGGACCGCTCGCAATCTGTTCAGCGTCGGCATTATCTGGCGGAGGTTGGCATGTCCCGTCTCACGGTTTTTCTTGCACGGTCGCTCGGACTTTTCACGGTTCTGCTGGTGGTCGCATTGCTGGTGCGCGGCAGCGCGGTCATCGAGACAACGGCTGCCGACGGGCCGGTCATGCTCGCCTACGCCATCATCAGTCTCGCAATGGGCGTCGCAATGGTAGTCGGCCACAATGTCTGGTCCGGGGGTGCGCTGCCCGTGGTCGTCACACTGGTCGGATGGCTGATCCTTGCGAAGGGCCTGCTGCTTTTGTTTCTTCCGTCCGAAGCGGTGTCCGGGGTGCTCGGCCATATGCGATATGGCGAGCATTACTATCTGTATCTCGCACCCGCGCTGGCGATCGGGCTCTATCTGACCTGGGCGGGATTCACGGCGTCGCCCGCGCAGCAGCGTTGAGCTAAAAACCGCGTCACGATGAACGGAAAGCATCAAGCCGTCGCGCCGACGGCTTCAGCCTGTTTAATGGGAAACCAGGACGGGTATCGTCGACGACAGCAACATCGACCGGGTCGTTCCGCCGAAGATGAATTGCAGCCACATCGGGCGCGAATAGCCTCCCATCACCAGGAGATCATAGTGAGATTTCTCCAGCTGTCGCCGCAGGGCCAACGGTTCTTCTTCCGACCTGATCTGGACGGCTTCTGCGTCGACTTTGATTCCATGATTGGCGAGGTGCGCCGACAAGCGCCCGGCATCGTCGCAGCTTGCGGCCGCCGACGGAGCAATTATCGACACGATTTCGACCGACTGCGACAGCGCCAGCAATGGGAGCGCATCATGTACCGCCCGGACGGCTTCGCGACTGCCATCCCATGCAATCGCAATCCGGGCGAACGAACTTGTTGCCACGGCCGCCGGCACCACAAGCACAGGGCGGCCGCAATGCGAGACCACCGAATGGGCGACCGGCAACGGATGGGCGACATGCGGTCCCTGCCATTCGTACTGGCCCAAAATGACCAGGTCGGCGTAGCGCGCATGATCGCTGATACCATCGGCCACGTCGTCGACCGCCTCCTGCCACCGCGTATCGGTTGATCGCTGCGCGACCTGTTCGTGAAAGGCCTCTCTTGCAGCGCGCGCATTCGCGGCCAGCTTCAACGCCATGTTGGTGATCGCCTCGTCCATTTGGCTTGGCTTGTACAGTGGCGGTACATCCGGCGGCGGCATCACATGCAATCCAGTCAGCCGGGCACCGGTCCGCTGCGCCAGATCGAAGGCGAATTGCAGTCTTCTGCGGCCCGCTTCACCCCCGTCGACATGAACCAGCAAGTCCCGATACATCCGCGAATTCCCGATCGATAGGTTTGTGTGCCGTTCCAGATTGACAGACGCTTCAACTCAAGGACACCTTCAGTCCGCCCCGTGTGGCGTCAAGCTCCCGTGCCGAGAGCGCGCCTACGGTGAGGACAAAAGCGTTTCGAGCTGCTGCAGAAGCTCGCCGTATTTGGCATAATTGCCCGAAGCATATTGATGCTGCATATCCTGAAACACGGCCCGCGCGCGATCGAGTCGGCCGTCAGTCTCGATATTTGCCGACGAAATTTTCGTTCGAATTGCCGCTCCAACCAGGAGATTCTCCGCATCCTTGAGACTCTCCGCCCACTCGATTTTGCGGTCGTCGGGCAAAAGCTGGGCCAGCACGATGCGCGCCAGCGTCGGGATCTTGGTCTGCTCGGCCTCGATGTAGACCGGCTCGATGGCGATCAACTGGTTGCCGTTCAACGGCAGCACGATCAGATTCCCCCGGATCACCTGCGAGCCGTGCTGGTCCCAGAGCGTCAGATCGCCGGAGAAACGACTGTCCGAATTGATCCGCGATTCAACTTGAGCCGGACCGTCGATGAATGTCCCTTTCGGGAACCGAAATGCGACCATCTTGCCGTAGTTGTCGCCATCCGACAGGCCGGCGAGCCACCCTGCCATCTGGTTCTTCCCGGCCACCGACAGCGGCAGCATCAGCAGGAACTCGGGCTTCTCGGCGTTCGGAAGTTGCGCGATGACGTAATACGGTGTGACCGCGATCTCCCGATCGCGATAGAGTTCGTGCGGGACCTCCCAGCGGTCCTCGCGGTTGTAAAAGGTCATCGGATTGGTCATGTGGTAGGTGCCGTACATCTCGGCCTGGACGGTGAATAAATCCTCGGGATAGCGGACATGGCGCTGCAGGTTCGGCGGCATCTCGCTGCGGTCCTTGAACAGGCCAGGCAGCATCTTCCGATAGGCCCCGATCAGGGGATCGTGGTTGTCGAAGACGTAGAACGTGACCGAGCCGTTATAGGCGTCGATCACCGCCTTTATGGAGTTGCGCAGGTAGTTGCGGCCATGCAGCGACGGCAGCGAGCCCTGATAGGCCTCGCTGTAGGGGTAATTGGTCGAGCTGGTATAGGCATCGACGATATAGGAATAGTGATCGCCGTCCGCGACAATATAGGGATCGCGGTCGAAGCTGAGGAACGGCGCCAGTCTTTCGACCCGTTCGACGATGTTTCGGCGCAGCAGCACCCGGCTTTCGGGCGTGAAATATTCGGAAATGAAGAGCCGCAATCCATCGGTCTCATGCGCAACCACGAGCTTACGCCAGAAGTTGGACAAGACAATTCCACCCTTTCCCTCGTACACCGTCTCGGCGTTCGCCTGTCCTTGCGGAAAGTCGAATTCCTTTTCCGATGTCCGGACGTAGACCCGCTCACGGGTAAGGGCGCCGTAATATATCGCGCCCTGCTTGACCGCGAGGTCGCCCTTGGCGGCGAGCGGAATGTCATGGGCCCAGAGCACAGGGTTCCCCCTGCTGTCCATTTCGTTGGCCGGAACCGCAACCGCGCCATAGCCATGGGTGTATTTGAGGGCGAGATTGACCCAGACCTTGGCCTGATCCGGCAGCTTTTCAACGTTGAGTTCGCGCGCCGTGATCATGACCTGCCGCTCGACGCCATCGATCATGTAACGGTCGATATCGACGCCGGCGAAGGTGTAATACGGCCGCAGGCCCTGGATCTGCTGGAGCTGGGGTTCGAGCGCCCGCCAGTCCCAGATCCGGGCGTCCCGCAGCGTTGCTCCACTTTTGTCCAGGTCCTCGCGGGTGAGCGGCGCGGCCGAGACGGCGAATTCCCGTTCTGCCATCGACGTTCCGTCGAGATTGTACGCTTGCCGCGTGCCATCGATGCTTCTGAGCAGATAAGGCTGCTCGAGGGTTATCTGGTTCGGGCCGACATAGAGGCGCTCGACCGCCAACGGAACGATGGCCGCCGCCAGATAGAGGGCGACAAACAGCGCGCTGCAAGCCATCCAGTGCGTCGGCCGCATCAATAACCAGGCGCGAAACCGCGTTACGCAAGCCGCCGCCATCAGGATGACGGCGGCGGCAACCCAGCCGGCCGTAACGATGTTGTATGCCGGGATCCAGAAATTGACGTCGGTATACGAGCCCCCCGCGACGACCGGCGAATGTCCGTCGATGACGAGATGATAACGGTCGAGGAAGCGGGATACGCCCGACGCGAGGCAGAGCAGCACTCCCAACGCCAGGCCCTGGCGTATCCATCGCCCCCAGATTGACTCGCTTTGGGTCCGGGCCACCGCATCGGCGGCGCCGATCACGCGCAGCGATGGCGTGCTGCGCTGCGCGAGGTGATCGGCAAAATGGTCGCGAAGCCGTCCTGAGCGGGGATAGAGGCCCAGTCCGATCGCCGCCCACAACGCGATCGTCATGACCAGGACGGCGATGACGACGCCGACAACGTCATCATACCAGGGCAACGCCAGCAGGTAAAAGGAAACGTCTTTGCCGAAGACCGGATCGCTGGTGCCGGTCGCGGTCGCGCCGAGAAAGCCCAACAGCGGTATCCAAAGCGTGGTCGCGCCGAAGGCGACGACGGCAGCAAGGATCAAGGATGCAAACCAGGGGGCGCTCCTCGGCACCACCGGCAATGGCCGGCACAGGGCCCGCAGGTTGATCGCCAAGAAGACGCCGACGGAAAACAGCACCGTGACGAAGATCGCGCAGCGAAGCCCAAGCGCCAGCCAATAGCGGTAGCGCTGGCCGAGTTCGTCGAACCAGTAGTTCTGCAGAGCCACGGTCAACGCGGTCTCGAAACAGACGATTCCGAGAATTGCCGCCGCGATGTAGGCCAGGTCGCGATAAAGCCGGTGCAGGAACGCAATCGAAGAACTGGCGCCTGTTTGGCTCAGGAATGTGCGGCAAAGCGGAAGCGCGGCGAGAAGCATGAGGAAGAGATAGCCGGACTGGAACATCGCATTCCCCCTTCAGAAAGTCCCGGAAATCCGCAGCTTGAGCGAATCCTGTCGATAGAGGTAGCGCGCTATTGATAAGAGAAGCACTGGCGCGACTATTGATCTTTCGCAAGTCAATGCGGGAACGGCGGATCTGCGGCCATCGCTGCCGCCTTTGTGCCGGCCTCACATCGGCTCGACGGCCACCTTGTCGACCCGCCGGCCATCCATTTCGACGACCCGAAAACGCCATCTGTCCCAGGTGAACTCGTCTCCGGCCTTGGGGACATGGCCAAGCTGTGCCAACACGAAGCCCGCGAGCGTTACGAAATCGCCGACCGGCAATTGGCGGAAACCCTGCAGGTCGGTCATTTCCGACATCGGCACCGTGGCGTCGATCAGAAGCGAGCCATCCGACTTTTGCGTCACCTTCGGATCGCCCTCGACGTCGACGTCGGGAAGATCTCCGGCGACCGCTTCGAGCAGGTCGGTGCGCGTCACGATCCCCTGGATGGTGCCGTACTCATCGACGACCACAGCGGTATTGACCGGGGTCTTCCTGAACAGGTCGAGCGTTCGCAGGATCGATAACCCCTCCGGCACGATCAGCGGCGGCAGCAGCGAAGATTCGACGTTGAATGCAGCAACACCAGAGAACTGCTCCAGCAGATCCTGCTTGCGAATGACACCGGCAATCTCGTCGATCGAGCCGCGGCTTGCCAGGAGCTGGGCGTAGGGACAGGCCTTTATCCTGCTTGCGATCGTCTCCCTGGACTCGTCGAGATCGACCCAGACGATGTCAGGTCGCGGCGTCATGATCGTTCGCACCGCCCTGTTCTCCAGGTCGAGCACGCCCTCGACCATCTCGCGCTCGATTTTGTGCAGCACTCCCGACTGCTCCGCCTCGCGTATCAGGCTCTGGATGTCTTCATCGGTTACCTTCCGCTCGAAGCCGGGACGCAGCCCCACCAGCTTCAGAATGGTCGCCGTGGAGGAATTGAGGAGCCAGATGATCGGCGCTGCCAGCCTGGCAATGCAAGCCAGCGGCCGTGCAACGTGGATCGCTATCCGCTCCGGATATTTCAGAGCGATCTGCTTTGGCACGAGTTCGCCGATAATGAGCGATAAATAGGTGACGGCCAGCACGACGATGCCGACCGCTGCGGTCTTGGCGTAGGGCGCGATCAACGGATAGAGATCAAGCCAGTCCGCGATCCGGTCCGCAAGGGTGGCGCCGCTCAGCGCTCCTGCAAGAATGCCGATCAGCGTCATGCCCATCTGAACAGCCGCGAGATACCGGCCTGGATCCTCCGCAAGCGCCAGCGCGGCGCCGGCGTCGCCATGGCCGACGTCCGTAAGCTGCTGCAGCCGGTGGCGCCGCGAAGAAGCGATCGCCATTTCCGACATGGCGAGAAAGCCATTCAGCATAAGCAGCAGGACGATAACGGCAGCTTCGACAACGGCCATGCGGTCACCCGGCTAAAATGTCGCCGCACCTTGAATGCAGCCGCCTGCCTGCAGCCATGCCGGCAATTCCTATTTCTCGCCTATAATAACTAGCCGGATTTCCTATCTCGCGCCTATGAGAACGGATCATGCCTCGTCCAGCGTCAGCAATACGAACCGTACTATACATCGCAAATCGAATGGCGCCATCTTGATGCGGATCAAAAGGGAAGGCTCGGGCTGAGCTAAGTGTTTTGCAACAGAAATAGGGGACGCAAATCAAATAGGGGACCTAAAGTGGCTTCGACCGCATTCATGCTTCTGCTCCTGGTTGGGTTCTACGGCCTGTTTGCCGGCTTGGTGCTTTTTTCTGAAGGCGTGATCGACCCGGATTCGACGTCGTTATTCGATCGTACTCAATAGGCTAGGATTGGAATATGGCCCTGTATGTGCTGCTGGCGGCGGTCATCGTTCTCGTCATCTACCTGTTCTATGCGGTGATTCATCCGGAGCGATTCTGATCACAACCAGGGAACGCCATGACGTCGCAAGGCTGGCTGCAGATCGGATTGACGCTGCTGGCGGGGCTCCTGATCAGCATCCCGGTCGGGCGCTATCTGGCCCGGGTGGTGACCGACCAGAAGACCGCGCTGGATCGCCTGCTCGATCCGATCGACGGTTTCATCTACCTGCTGATCGGGCGACGGATCTGTGGCCAGCCGATGGACTGGAAGGCCTATACGCTGCACATGCTGGCGACGAATTTCGTCATGGCCTTGATCATTTTCCTGATCCTGGTGTTTCAGGACCATCTGCCGCTCAATCCCCGGCACTTCGCAGGGATGGAGCCGGTGCTTGCCTTCAACACGGCGGTCAGCTTCATCACCAACACCGACTGGCAGGCCTTTGGCGGCGAGACCACGCTATCGAACTTCAGCCAGATGGCGGCCATCACCTTTCCGATGTTCACCTCGGCGACCACCGGGTTCGTCGTCGCGATGGCATTCATCCGCGCCTTCTCGGTCAAGGACGGCGGCGCCAATCTGGGCAATTTCTACCGCGATCTGGTCCGCTTCACCACGCGCGTGCTGATGCCGGCTTCGTTCGTGCTCGCCTTGCTGATGATCCAGCAGGGCGAGCCGCAGACGCTTGCCGCCGGCCTCACCGCGCATACGGTGCAGGGAGCGGACCAGATCATTCCGCTGGGGCCGGTGGCCTCGCTCGAGACCATCAAGCACATGGGCACCAATGGCGGTGGCTTCTTCAACGCCAATGCCGCCCACCCTTATGAGAATCCGACCGCGATCACCAACCTGGTGCAGATGCTGCTGATGATCGTGCTGCCGAGTTCGATCGTGCTCTGCTTTGGCGAGATGATCGGCAACCGCCGACAGGGTTGGGTGCTGTATGGCGTGATGGGCGCGCTGCTGATCCTGGTGCTGCCGGTCGTCATCGTGCCGGAACAGGCCGGCACGCCGCTCTTGGCCAAGGCGGGCATCGAGATGGCCGCTACCAGGACTCAATCCGGCGGCAACATGGAAGGCAAGGAAGTGCGCTTCGGCATCGTCCAGAGCGGATTGTTCGCCGGCGTCACCACCACCTTCACCACGGGCAGCGTCAACTCCATGCACGACAGCTTCACGCCGCTGGGCGGCATGGGAACCTTCATCGGCATGATGCTGCAGTGCGTGTTCGGCGGAAAAGGGGTGGGATTTCTCGCCGCGCTGGTATTCGGTATCATCGGCGTCTTCATCGCCGGCCTGATGGTCGGACGGACGCCCGAATTCCTGGGCAAGAAGATCGAGAAGCCCGAGATCGTCCTGGTCTCGCTCACACTCTTGATCCACCCCCTGGTTATCCTGGTGGCCACCGGTTGGTCGGTGGTCGCGCCCTACGGTGTTGCCCCGATGGGCAATGCGGCAATGCACGGCTATTCCGAGGTGCTCTATGCGTTCGCCACTTCGGCGGCCAATAACGGCTCTGCCTTTGCCGGACTGAACGCCAATACTCCTTGGTACAATCTGGCGACCGCGACCGTCATCCTGCTCGGCCGCTATCCGCCAATCATCTTCATGATGGCGGTAGCCGGATCGCTGGCGGCGAAACCCACAGTGCCGGCCACGCGCGGCACCCTGCGCACGGATAGCTTGAAGTTCGGGATTTTCTGGTTTGGCACCATCCTGGTGGTCGGCGCGCTCACCTTCTTCCCGGCGCTTGTGCTGGGACCCGTCGCCGAATTCTTCGCCATGAGAAGTGGTCTCCTCTTCTGAGCCGTCGCGCGATACCTCAGCGCCGGAGTAACGAACATGAACAATTCGCCGGAAGTCAGCCTGCAGAGAAAGTTCGCTCGCAAGCAACCGCGCGCTGCGCCGGGTCTAGGGGCCTATGGCGCTCAACTGTGGCGGCAGGCCGCCGTCGATTCGCTTCTGAAGTTCGATCCTCGCAATCAGATCCGCAATCCCGTGATGTTCGTGGTCTGGCTCGGTGCGCTGGTGACCGCCTTGCTCACGATCGATCCGGAGCTTTTTGGACCGTCGAGCGCGTCCGCGGCCTATAATGGCGTGGTGACGATCATTCTGCTGTTGACCGTGTGGTTTGCGAACTTCGCCGAGGCGATGGCGGAGGGGCGGGGCAAGGCCAAGGCCGTTTCGCTTCGCCGCACCAAGACGGAGTTGACGGCCAGACGACTCCAGGCCTCCGGCGGAATCGAGCAGGTGCCGGCGGCGAGCTTACGCAAGGAGGATGTCGTTCGCGTCGACAAGGGCGAACTGATTCCGACCGACGGCGAGGTGATCGAGGGCGTTGCCTATGTCGACGAGTCGGCCATCACCGGCGAATCCGCTCCCGTGATGAAAGAGCCGAATACCGATATGTTCTCCTCCGTCACCGCGGGCACCTTGCTGATTTCCGACTTTCTGCTCGTTCGCACGACGGCCAATCCAGGGGAGAGTTTTCTCGATCGCATGATTCATCTGGTCGAAGGAGCCAAGCGGCAGAAAACTCCGAATGAGATGGCCCTGACCGTTCTGCTCGCCATATTGACGCTGATCTTTGTCATCGTGGTGGCGACGATGGCGCCGGTTGCGGTCTACCTGCAGGCGCGAATCAACACCGCCGATCTGATCGCCCTCCTGGTCGCCTTGATTCCGACCACCATCGGCGCCCTGCTGTCCGCGATCGGCATCGCCGGCATTGATCGCACCTTCCGGTTCAATGTGCTGGCCATGTCCGGCAAGGCGGTGGAGGCTGCAGGCGACGTGCAGACGCTGCTGCTCGACAAGACCGGTACCATTACCATGGGCAACCGGCAGGCGACCGAGTTCGTTCTGCTGGCAGGTGCGACCGCGAACGAACTGGTTCAGGCCGCGTTCCTTGCCTCTGCCTTCGATACGACGCCCGAAGGTCGCTCGGTAATCGTCTTCGCCGAGAAGCTCGGCGCCATCCGCGATTCCATGCTGCAGCGCAGCCGATGGATGGATTTCTCGGCCGAGACCCGCATGAGCGGGGTCGACATGCCCGATGGACGGGTGATCCGAAAGGGCGCCGTCAACGCCGTCGTCGCGCATGTGGCCGGGACATTCGGCGGCTCGGAACCGCCGGACCTCAAGGCCGCGGCCGACCGGGTGGCCATGAAGGGAGCAACGCCGCTGGCAGTCGCCGTCGATGGCAACATCCTCGGCGTCATCGCGTTGTCGGATGTGCCCAAGCCCGGCATCCGCGACCGCATCGAGCAATTGCGCAACATGGGCATCCGCACCGTGATGGTGACCGGCGACAATCCCGTGACCGCCGCCGCAATCGCCGCGCAAGCCGGCGTCGACGAATTCGTGGCGGAGGTCAAGCCCGAGGAAAAACTCAACCTGATCCGGCGCGAGCAGGCCCTGGGCCGTCTGGTGGCGATGACTGGCGACGGCACCAACGACGCGCCGGCCCTTGCGCAAGCCGATGTCGGCGTGGCCATGCATTCGGGTACCAACGCGGCCAAGGAAGCCGCGAACCTGATCGACCTCGATTCCGATCCGACCAAGCTCATCGACCTCGTGAGCATCGGCAAGCAGATGCTGATGACTCGCGGGGCCTTGACGACGTTTTCGATCGCCAACGACGTGGCCAAATACTTCGCGATCATTCCGGCCATGTTCATCATCGCACTGCCGGGGCTTTCCGGGCTCAACGTCATGGGGCTGGCGACACCGCACAGCGCGGTGCTCTCGGCACTGATCTTCAACGCGCTGATCATTCCGGCGTTGATTCCACTGGCGCTGCGCGGCGTGCGATTCAGGCCGATCAGCGCGGAGGACACATTCTATCGAAACCTTGTGGTTTATGGTGCCGGCGGCCTCGTCGTGCCTTTCGTCGGTATCAAAGTGATTGACCTGTTGCTGTCGAAAGTAGTCTAGGAGATTGCGAGATGCGTCACGTCATGATGGGAGCGCTGCGGGCGTCGCTGGTCACCTTGGTATTGTGCGGCATTGCCTATCCGTTGGCGCTGACCGGTCTCGGGCAATGGCTGATGCCATTCCAGGCCAACGGCAGCCTGGCAAGGAATCAAGCTGGCGCCGTCATCGGCTCGCGGCTGATCGGGCAATTGTGGGATGGGCCGGAATGGTTTCACGGTCGTCCTTCGGCGACCACCGGTGCCGATCCGAACGATCCGGTCAAAACCGTGCCGGCCCCCTACAACGCGGCGAGTTCCGGCGCCTCCAACCTGGGCCCGACCTCGAAAGACCTCGCCGAACGCCTTGCTGCGGATCGCAAAGCACTGGAACAAGCACAACCGGAGCTCGCGGGCGCAGCGCTTCCGGCGGACATGCTGACAGCCTCGGCCTCGGGTCTCGATCCGGATATCAGCCCGGCCAATGCGGCGCTCCAGGTCGCCCGCGTGGCGCGGGCGCGCGGCGTCCCGCCGGCGGACCTTGACGCGCTGGTCGATCGCCAGCTCACCGGCCGCAGTTTCGGCATCTTCGGCGAGCCGCGCGTCAACGTTCTTGAGTTGAATCTCGCGCTGGAGCGCTCCCATCCACAACACAAGTGAGGCGTCCGCCACCGCGTTGCAACAGGCAACTTCGTTGCCGTCAGGGCTTGTGTTTAGCGCGGCCAGGCAAGATAGTTCCGGGCGTTTGCCGCAAGGCTGGCCGAACGGGCCGCACCATCGGCCGGAGCTGCCGAAGCACCGCCGTCGACCGCGGCGGAATGGAAAAGTTTCAACGGTGGAGCCGGCAGTGAAAGATCCCTACGAAATTCTGGGCGTCCCCCGCACCGCCTCGGCAGAGGATCTTCAAAAGGCCTACCGCAAGCTGGCCAAAAAACTGCATCCGGACCTCAATCCCGGCAATGCCGAGGCCGAGGAGAAGTTCAAGGAACTCGCCGGCGCCTATGACCTGGTTGGCGATGCCGAAAAGCGCAAAAAATTCGACAGTGGCGAGATCGACGCGTCGGGAGCCGAGCGGCCCCGGCAGAGCTATTACAAGGACTATGCGTCGTCGCAACAGGATCATCCCTATGCCGATAATTCCGGCTTTGCCGATATCATGGATTCGGAGGACGCTTTCGCCGAATTGTTGAGACGCAGCGCGCGGGCGCAAGCCAACAGACGCGGGCACGATCTCGAATACAGGCTGCCGATCGAATTCACCGAGTCGATCGCCGGCGCCAGCAAGCGCCTGACATTGCCCGACGGCAGCACGCTCGATGTGACGATCCCGCCCGGAATCGTCGAAGGTCAGGTGCTGCGATTGCGTGGCAAGGGTGCGCCGGGATCGGGCAAAGGCGGCTTCGGGGATGCGCTCATTGAAGTCGAGATCAGGCCCGATCGCAGGTTCACGCGCGAGGGAGACGATATCTATCTGGAATTGCCCGTCAGCCTTTCGGAAGCCGTGCTCGGCGCCCGGATCAATGTTCCTACTCCAACCGGTGCGGTAACGATGAGCGTACCGAAGCGGTCGAATACCGGGACGACGTTACGTTTGAGGGGAAAGGGGGCTCCCAACCCCGCCGGTGGCCATGGCGATCAGTTCGTAAGGCTGAAGGTCATGCTGCCCATAGGGCCTGACCCGGAGCTTGAAGCATTCGTCTCGGGCTGGGAAAGTGGCAAGACTCACAACCCGCGCGAGGAGGTGGCGCCATGAAATTGAACAAGCAGGAATTCCTGTCACGGTCCGGCCTCGGTCATGAAACCCTGAATGCGTGGATCGAGGAGGAGTGGCTGATCCCCGACAATTCTTCCGCCGAAATGAGCTTCTCAGACATCGACATCGCCCGGGCGCAGCTGATCCGTGTTCTCCAGGTGGATATTGGCGTCAACGACGAAGGCGTGGGAGTAGCCTTGAACCTGATCGATCAGCTCCACGGCTTGCGCAATACCCTGATGAAGCTGCGTCTTGCGGTTCAAGCCGGACCTGAATAGGGGCGGTCGAATAGATATTCGGCGCGAGCATCGGCGCTGCGGCAAAAGCACCTTTGCGGCGGAGCTGACGTCGATTGCAAGCCCGACCTCGAGGCACCGTCGCTCGGTCGGCTGAGATCCCTGGCGAATGCTCTGACGAAGAATTGCGCCTGATCATGCCATGGCTGCTAAGCTCGTGGCCGGATGTCGCCGGGTTTGACGCCATAGATGCTTTGAAACGCCCGATAGAATGTCGAGAGATCATCGAACCCCCAGGCGAAGGCGATCTCCGCGATTGAGCGGTTGGCGGCGGAGGGATTGGCGAGCAGCGATTTGATCTCCTCGATACGCCGGCGCTTCACCCATTGCCCGAAGCTGACGCCCTTGTGCTCGAACAGAAGATGCAGTGAGCGCACCGACATTCCCAGCTTGACGGCGACCGCAGCCGGCGTCATCAGGTCCGGCTCGGCGAGATGGCAATCGATGTAGCGCAGCACCCGCGCGAATTTGGCGTTGCGCAACGCCTCGCGGCCCTGCCCCTGGCGCTCCGGTGCGATGCCGAGCGCGACGGCCACCAGCCGCCCGACATTGTCAGCGATGCATTGTTCGGCGATCTCGTCCATCCGGCCGGTCTGGGTCGCGAGGGTACCGAGATAACTCGACAGCACCGAACCGACCGGCTCCTCGCGCCGCAGGCAGGTCATCATCAGCTGACCGCCATCTGCCCGCAGCGGGTCGAGCATTCGGCGCGGCATGCGCCAGATCCGGAAATTGAACTTGCCCCGCGCGCTGGTCATGAAAGGAATGTTGGGATCGGCGATCACGATGTCGCCCGGCCCGGCGACCATTTCGCGCCCCGACTGGCTGAACCAGGCCGAATCCGCCAACTGGCAATAGACATAATAGGTATCGCTGGCGATGCGGGCGATATCCTCGCGCCGCCGCGCGACCACATGGCCTTCGCATTCCAGCTCGATGACGTCCAGTCCGCCGAACCTGCGCGCCAATATCCTGCCGCGGAAGTCTCTCCAGTTGTCGCGCTCGGGAGTGATGGCATAGACGTGCTGGCAAACCGCTTCGCGCCAGGAAGCAAACTGGTTCCGCTCTGCAACGATGTCGCTGTGCCATACGACGGTCATGGGCCATTAGCCTAAGCGCAGTGTGGTTTGTCGTCAATCAACGGACGGCCACGATCTGGCAAGTTTGCGCTCGCAGCCAAGGCATTTTGCGCACGTCGCAAAGACACCGGCCACACAGCGGTTGCTAATGCCGACAGGTGACACCGGCCGCCGCGGCGGTATCGGGGCGTCAGAAAAACATTCAGGAAATATCACGGCCGATGGCGCGAGCGTGTCGGCCGCCGGGCGGTCTATGCATGGGAGATCAGGATGCCAGAACCGATCGTCGACCCGACCGTGCTCGAGAAAGTGCGGGGCTGGCGCCCCTATGTCGAAGCCAAATTGGGGTTCCGCAACCACTGGTATCCCGCGATGTTTTCGCACGAATTATCGGAGGATCAGCCGGTCGAAACCATGCTGCTTGGCGAAAGCATCCTGCTCAACCGCCTCGACGGCAGGCCGCGTGCGATCAGGAACCGGTGTCTGCACCGTGGCGTCAAGTTCTCCCGGCAGGTCGAATGCTACAAGAAGGGCACCATTACCTGCTGGTACCACGCCTGGACCTACAACTGGGATGACGGCAAGCTTTCCGACATCATCACCAATCCCAACAGCTCGCTGATCGGCAAGCATCAGCTCAGGACCTACCCGATCCAGGAAGCCAAGGGCCTGATCTTCGTTTTCGTCGGCGACATCGATCCGCCCGATCTGGCGTCGGACGTTCCGCCCGGATTTCTCGACGAGGGAATGGCCATTGCCGGCAAACGCCGGATGGTGAAGAGCAACTGGCGCCTCGGTGTCGAGAATGGCTTCGACGCCAGCCACATCTTCATTCACAAGCGCTCGAAACTGGTGGCCGGCAACGATATCGCCCTGCCGCTCGGGTTCGCGCCGATCGACGCCGGCGACAGCACGCGGGCCGTGATCGGCGATACCGGGCCGACCGGCCTGTACGATCTGCTCGGCGAGAAATCCATTCCGGTGTTCGAAGGCTCGCTCGACGGAGAGACGGTGATCGAGGGGCATTTCGGCGCCAAGAAGGTCGCCGACAACATCTCGATCTGGCTGCCGGGCGTGCTCAAGGTCGATCCGTGGCCGGAAGCCGGCATGAATCAGTTCGAATGGTACGTCCCGGTCGATGCCACCACGCATTGCTACCTTCAGGTGCTCGGCCGCATGACCGCCAACCAGCAGGAGGCGGCGGCGTTCCGCGAGGAGGTCAACGACAAGTGGATCGAGCTGGCGCTCGACGGCTTCAACGACGACGACGTCTGGGCGCGCGAGGCCACCGAGGAATTTTATGGTGACAATGACCGCGGCTGGATCGAGGAGCGACTGTTCGAGACCGACATGGCGATCGTGGCGTGGCGGAAGCTGGCAAGCCAGCGCAATCGCGGTATCCAGCGCCGCGAAAATCTGTGAGGGACGCGCCGTGGCCCGCTACGTCGTGCATCAATTGATCCAGAATCTGTTCAAGGAGCCGGGGTTGCTCGATCGGCTCAACAGCACCCCCGAGGCGGTTTACGACGCTTACGGATTGACCGCCGCGGAGCGCGAGGCGTTCACGGAAGCCAGTCCCACGGCGCTGGCCTCGATCGGCGTGCACCCGATTCTACAGATGCACCTGATGCTCGCGCGCAATCCGCAGATGGCGGAGATGATCAGCGTCAGGTCCTACACCGCTGAATGGGGACTTTCGTAAATGGGCAGGATCGTGAGCGTGGTCGCGACATCCCACATCCTGATGTCGCCTGCCGGCGTCGAGGACCGGGCCCGCCATGTCGTCGACGGCATCAAGGAAATCGGCAGGCGGGTTCGGGCGACAAATCCCGACATTCTGCTGGTGATCAGCAGCGATCACATGTTCAACCTCAATCTGGCGCTGCAGCCGCCGTTCTGCGTCGGCGTCGCCGATGCCTTTGTTCCCTTTGGCGACATGGATATCGCGCAAGTGCCGCGGCGCGGCTCGCGCGGCTTCGCCCAGGCGTTTGTCGAGCGCGCCGCCTCGAGCGGGTTCGACCTCGCCAAAGCCGAGGAGTTTCGTCCCGATCACGGTATCGCGCTGCCGCTTTCGATGATCGATCCCGACCGCACGATTCCGATCGTCCCGCTGCTGGTGAACATCAACATGGATCCGCCGCCGTCGCCGTCGCGCTGCTATGCCCTGGGCAGCGCCCTGCGGACCACGATCGAGCGCGATCGCCCCGACGACGAACGCGTTGCGATCATTGCCACCGGTGGATTGTCGCACTGGCTCAACATTCCCCGTCACGGCGAAGTCTCCGAGCAGTTCGACCGCCGGGTCATGAACGCCATCATCAGCGGTCGGGCACCCGAACTGGCCAGGATGTCATCGGCCGAGATCGTCGAGCAGGGCGGCAACGGAGGACTGGAAATCGTGAATTGGCTGGTCGCGGCTGCGACCGTGCCGGGCCGCAGCGGCGAGATCATCTACTACGAGCCGATCCCCGAATGGTTCACCGGAATGGGGGGCATCGTTCTGGCCGCCGCCTGACACGCCTTGCCATCGTCCGCCTCAGGTCACGATCCACGCGAAAGCGAACAAAAATGCATGATCCATCCTCCCGCTACGTCGATGCCGACGGAATTCGCACCCACTATTTCGAGGAGGGCCGCGGCCCGGTGCTGATCCTGCTGCACGGCGGCGGGGCAGGCGCCGACGCATACGGAAACTGGCGCGCCACGCTGCCGTCGTTTGCGAGACACTACCGCACCATCGCCGTCGATATGGTCGGATTTGGCAAGACCGACAAGCCCGACCCCGCGACCTTCGAATTCTCGCAGGCCGCGCGCGTGGCGCATCTGCACGGCGTGTTGCGGGCGCTCGACATTCCATCCGCCATGTTGATCGGCAACTCGATGGGCGGCGCCACCGCGCTCGGACTCGCCGCGCAATATCCGGAACTGGTCAGCAAGCTGATCCTGATGGGCAGCGCTGGCCTCAATACCAGGATCCACGAGGATCTGCTGCCGGTGATCAACTACGACTTCTCGCGGCAGGGCATGCATCGCCTGATACGCGCGCTGGTCAACGAGAACTTCGCGATCGACGAAACGCTGGTCGACTATCGCCACACCAATTCGCTCGAGCCGGACACGCGGCGGGCCTATGGCGCGACCATGAAATGGATTCGGGACCAGGGCGGCCTGTTCTACGAACCGGAGGTGATCCGGCGCGTCGTCTGTCCGACCCTGATCGTCAGCGGCAAGAACGACAAGGTGGTGCCGCTGGAAAACGCCTACCGGTTCCTGGAGCTGATCGACCGCTCCTGGGGCTATATCATTCCGCATTGCGGTCACTGGGCGATGATCGAACATCCCGATGATTTCGCGCGCGCCAGCATCAATTTCCTGCAGACGGTCGAGTAGGACGTTGGCTGCGCAACCCGGGCGTCCCGGCATCGGAGCATGATATTGTACTGCGAACTCCGCCTTCTCTGCGAAGCGTCCGATGTGCAGCCGGGGACCGCAAAACGCATCGTCGTAGGCCGGCTGGTGCTGGCGGCCTTCAATCTCGACGGGGAGTTCTACGTCACCGATGACATCTGCACCCACGGTTTTGCGTCGCTGTCCGAGGGCATCATCGACGGAGACATCGTCGAATGCCCCTGGCACGGCGGCACCTTCGACATACGCTCGGGCGCCCCGCGCGATCCCCCCTGCACCGTCCCGCTCAACACCTATCGGGCCGTGGTCAAGGACGGGGCGGTCTGGATCGATCTGAGCACGGACGCCGGCCATCGGATCAATTCGCAACCAGGGGAGTGACGGGCATGCCGAATCTCGAACAAGTGACGGAGCGGGTGCGCATGGCGGTCGGAGACAGTTCCGACCTCGATGCCAGGATCAAGTTCAAATTCGGCGAATCCGGCACGCTCTACATTGACGGCAAGTCGGTGCCGAACCAGGTCCACAACAACGACCAGGATTCGGACATCACGATTTCGGTTTCGCTGGAGAATTTCGAGCGGATCATCGACAAGGAGCTCAATCCGAAGCTTGCCCTGATGACCGGGCGCATGCGGCTGCGCGGCGACATCCGCATCGCCATGCGGCTCGACAAGGTCTTTGGGCTGGAGTGATCCAGGGCGTGGGAGTCGATGAACCCTAAGGTGGCGTATCCCGAAGATGCCGACGATCAGTGTGCAGTCCGGACAGCAGACCGTGACCATCGCCTGCGGATTCGACGAAACCCTGCTGGCGGCGGGGCTTCGCGCCGGCATCGGCATTCCCTACCAATGCTGTTCGGGCAGCTGCGGCAGCTGCCGCTTCGAGATCGTCGCAGGTGAGGTCCGCTCGCAGTGGCCGGCCGCGCCCGGCCTGAGCGCCCGCGATCGCCGCCTGCAGCGGCAGCTCGCCTGCCAGTCATTGCCGCTGACCGACTGCATGATCCGGCTGCGGCTCGATCCGAGATATGTCGGCGCGATCGAGCCACGGCGCATCAGGGGCGTGCTGCGCTCTATCGAGCCGGTCACCTCCGATATCAGGCGGGTGACGGTTTTGACCGATGGCGCGGCCGCGTTTCTGGCCGGCCAGTTCGTGCTCATCCGGCTTCCCGGTGTGGCGGCGCCGCGCGCCTATTCGATGAGCAATAGCCCGAACGGCGAGGGTGTCTGGGAATTCCACATCAAGCGGACTCCAGGTGGCGAATTCACCGCAGCGCTGTTCGACGCCGCTGCCCCCGCCGCGCTGCAGCTGGAAGGGCCGTATGGCATGGCATATCTGCGTCCGCCGTCGGATCGGCCCGTGCTATGCGTCGCCGGCGGCTCGGGGATATCGCCGATGCTCTGCATCGCCCGGGCGCTGGCGCGCGACCAAAGCACCCGACCACTGTATTTCTATATCGGGGGCCGCACGCCCGGCGAGGTGTCCGCGCTGCTCCCGATTGCCGAAGCCGCCTGTGGCGCGTGCTGTTTTCATCTCGGCGCCGCCGTTTCCGACCTCGCGCCGGCGCCGGACTGGAGCGGAGATATCGGCCCGATCGATGCCATGGTCGAGCGTGATCTGGCAGCGCGGCTCAAGGATTTCGACATCTATCTGGCGGGGCCGCCCGCCATGATCGAGGCCTGCCTTGCGATGCTGTCGCGCCATCACGTAGCGGCGGATCGGGTGCACTACGATGCCTATTGAACCAGCGGTTTTTCTGCAGCAAACGGAAATGTCCGCCATTTTCCGCGACCACGTTTGCAACCGTACAGGTTTCCGGACGAAGCCAGCCCTTGATTTTCGTTGCAGGGACGATCAGACGTCCCCACGCTCCGGATCGCTTTCGTTTCGGACGCAGCTAGCTTCGCTAGTGTGGCTCGACCGGTACGGCTGCTTCCGACGCGCGCCATCGCGCAATCATGGCCAGCTGGGCCTCGGGCCGCTCCAAAGTCACGTCGAGGCGGCCGGCGTAGACGGCGCCCGAGTTTCCATCGAGCGTCAGCCAATCGCCTTCGGCAAATTTCCCGAGCGCGATCGTGCAGCTGCGCCTTGTCGTATCGATGTTGAGCGCCGTACAGCCGACCAGGCAGACCTTGCCCAACTGCCTTGCGACCACCGCGGCATGCGAGGTACGGCCGCCAAGCGATGTGAGGATCCCGGCGGCGTTCGCCATGCCGGTAATGTCCGCGGTCGTCGTCTCGCGACGTACCAGAATCGCCGGCTCGCCCTTGTCGGCGAATTGCTTCGCCGCTTCGGTATCGAACGCGATCCGTCCCGAGGCGACGCCGATACCGGCGACGGTGGCACGCGCGAGCGCAATGTCGTCGGTTCCGTTGAGATGACTTCGCACCACCTCGGCGGGATCGATGGCCCGCAGGCGACGCAAGGCCTCCTGCGGCTGGATCAACCCTTCTTGGACCAGATCACAGGCAATCTTCAGCGCTGCCCAGGGTGTCCGCTTGGCGTCGCGGGTCTGCAGCAGGTACAGGCGCCCGTTTTGGACGGTAAACTCGAAGTCCTGGACATCGGTGAACATGGTTTCGAGCTGACGACGTACTTCCTTCAGCCGGTGCCAGGCTGCCGGGAGCGTCGACTGCAGTCGATCCGCATCGCGGAGCGCAAGGCGACCGGCGACGACGTCTTCGCCCTGGCCGTTGAACTGAAAATCAATGTAGATGTCGTCTTCTCCAGTTGCAGGATCACGGGTGAAGCCAACCCCGGCGCCGGAGGTCCCGCCGGCGTTGCCGAACACCATCGCCTGCACGGTGACGGCGGTGCCGATATCATCGCCGATATGATTGAGACGACGATATTCCGCGGCCTTCGGCGCATCCCAGGAACGAAACACGGCATCCACTGCCTGGTCGAGCTGGTCCGCCGGGGATTGCGGGAAAGGCGTGCCGGCCAGCTCGCGAAAGCGGGAAAGCATGGCCTGGACCAGCCGCTGCAAGGCGCGATGATCCAGCATGTGCTCATTCTCGATGGTTTCGATATCGAGCGCTTGCCGGGTCAGCTCATCGAACGGTTCGGTATTGAGCCCCTGGACAACTTCGGCATATCCCTGGATCAGACGCCGGTAGCAGTCCCAGGCGAGACGAGGGTTACCCGTCAGCCGTATCAATCCCTCGACGGTTTCGTCATTGATGCCGACGTCAAGCACGGTCTCCATCATTCCCGGCATCGAGATCGAGGCTCCCGATCGGACCGAGACCAGCAGGGGCTTGCGGGGTGACCCGAAGCCGAGGCCGGTAATGCGCTCGAGGCGGTCGATGCCCTGGCCGAGAACGCGATGCTGCGCCGACTTTCCCGTTTCCGGCGGATGGCGAGAGCCGCACCAGAGCGTCGGCAGCACAAAGCCGGCAGGGACCGGCAATCCCGCAGCCGCCATCCGCATCAGGTTCCAGGCCTTGTTGCCTACCTCCGCGGCTGCCCCGGGCGGCATCCGCTCGCCCGCGGAAATGAAGTAGAGCAGGGCGCCCGGCCCGTCGGAATCAGACTGCAAGGACATCGCCAACCACATGATCGCGCAGGATGAGGCTGGCGCGTTTCAGGCAATCGGAAGCCTTGCCGAGCCCCTGCCGGATATCCAGCAGTAATTGCAATTGGCGGAAGTCGGCCGCCTTCTTCATTGCCGAAACGGTCACGGCTCTTTCGGCGTCATCGGCATCGTGCTCGAGTTCGGCCACCCTGGCGATGGCGGTCAGGAAGTCGTCGGAATCGCCGCGGGATCCATGTCGCTGCACGTGTTGAGCGTGTCCCAGTGCCTTCACCCATTCCTGCGTGGTTTCCGCAACAATGCCGGCCAGCTGCTGCAAAGCTTCCCAGCAGTGCGGCTCGGCCGCGTCGTCGAACAATCCAAGCAGAAAGCAAACCTCCTCCAACTGGTCCGCAGCGTCGTCGGCGGTCTTGATAAGTTCCTGGAACGGCTTCAGTTCAGGGTGGCGGCGCACAGACAAAACGATTTCAACGACCAACTGATCGGCCTCGTGCTCCCAGCGCCGGCTTCGCTTGGCAAGCTTGCCGAGCGAAGCGGAATCCTGTCCCGGACCAACCAGGCTATCCCGGACGGCGGTCCCGAGTTCGAAGATCAGGCCGGCATGCTCGGCCGCCGTCTTCAGGAGCCGCAGTTCCCTGGTCTTCAGATGGTTCAGAAGTTCGGTGCAAATGCGATCGCGGATCAGGCCGTCGGGCTGACGCGCAACCAATCCCTCCGTCGCCGTCTTGAAGGCGAACTGGATGAAGGCGTAGGCGGCCTCCAGCCCCAGCACGTCGTAAAGCCGGTCGCCGAAATGGATCGATGGCGCCGCGGTGGCCTGGACCGCATCCCAGATCAGCCGTGCACCACCGAGTTCAAGAAAGCCGCGGTGCCCGATGTCGGAATCGGCGGCCCAGCGCAGCAGTTGCAAGCGCTGCTCGGCCTTGAGGAATCCGCGCAACTGCTTGCGCGCCCGGTTCCAGTCGATCAGAAAAACCAGCCGCGAGCCGAGATAATCGAGGTAAGCGAGAAGTTGCTTTTCATCGGCGGCCTCCAGCGTCCCCGTCGACAGGAAAAACGGCGCGCCGCCGGCCAATGCTGCAATTTGATTGCTGTTCGGATCGGTCCAGGCGACTGCGAACCGGTCGAACAGCGCGCGGAAGAACTGCAGTCGCCTCAGATGGAGGTCGCTATAGGTCAGGCTCACGGTTCTGTCCTCGACATGGATCACGATCACATGCGCGTCCGTGGTGCCGATGTCGTTCTGAAGTATCAACCGGTTTCCGGCGCGGGTCGCCGTGGTGCCGAGGCCGGGATGGTTGAATTTGAGCGGAGCGGTGCGATTGAGGCCGGCCATGAATGCGCGTATCAGCCGGTCGTCGCCGGGGCCGAGGTTGTAAGTGGCGGCGCCCTCGATCTTCTGCTCCGCCAGACCGACTTGCAGCGCATTGAGCTGCTTGTGCAAATCCATCACCAGCCGGTGCAGGCTGTCGCCCCGCTTGCGGTCGGCCTGCGTTATCCTGTCGATGTCGTCGCCATCGATGAGTTCCCCTTCGGCCTTCGGCAGTTGCTTGAGCAGCAATTCAAGGCGCTGTCCGGCCGCAGGGTCGGCCGGCGTCGCCATGATACGGGCGTCGCGCGCGATCGAAGCGAGAAGCTGGCCGCAACCCGGCAGGTGATATGACGCTCCCTCCTTGCGCGCGGCCGCAACCAGGCGATCGAGGCCGGCATCGGCAATTCCGGCAACCAGTCGCTCCGGTTTGAGGGAAGGGGACGATTGGTCGGGCTGGTCGGCATGGCTGCGGGCTACCTGCAGCAGCGAAAAATAATATTTGAGGCGATCGTTCGCGGCGAGACCCGCATCGATCTGAGAAGGCAACGTCAGATCCTGCTCTCCGAGCGTTTCCAGCATTTTCGTCTTCATGACAGCTTCCCTGGCGATGAGCCGCTGCCGCGAGGCTCGGGCATGCGGCTGTTTTGCAGAACCTTCCTGGCTGAAGGGTCATCTGGCGAAGTCATCGCGTCGAACCTTCTTGCGGGAGGCCGGATTTGGCAGTGCGACGTGATGCAGGATCAAACCAGGGCTGCCGGCTGTCCGCTCGTCGACTGGCCCGGCTGGCGATATCCTTGCAGGATCTTGATGTAGTTGGCGCGCTCGAATGCCTGTGGGTCCCGTAGGCATCGCTGGCTCATGAGCCCTCTTACGTGCTTGAGTGAGTCGAATTCTCGCGCGTCGAGCCATGTCCGCAGTCCGGAGAGCAAACTAGCCATATGGCCGGGACCTTGCCGCAACAGTGACGACGTAGTCATGACGACATCGGCCCCGACCAGCAGATATTTCACGACCTCTTCGGCGCTGGACACGCCGGTGCTGGCCGCGAGCGAAGCCCGCGTTCGACCGGCGAGGACCGCGAGCCAGAGCAGAGGCAGCCTGATCTCGTTCGGCTCGCTGAGCTTGAGATCGGTCAGCACCTGCAACCGCGTCAGATCGAGATCGGGTTGATAGAACCGGTTGAACAGAACCAGGCCGCTGGCTCCGGCATCCTCGAGGGCCAACGCCATGTTGCCGACGGCACTGAAATAGGGACTGAGCTTGATCGCGACCGGAATCGAGACCGCCGCCCGCACCGATCGCAGAATGTCGAGATAGCGCTGCTCGACATCGTGGCCGGTAGCCGTGAGATCGGCCGGGATGAAATAGATGTTGAGTTCGAGCCCGTGCGCTCCGGCCTGCTGCAGTTGCCGGGCGTAGGAGGTCCAGCCCTCGTTGCTGGTTCCATTCAGGCTGGCAATGACAGGCACCTCGACCGTTTGCCGGGCGCGGCGAACGAGTTCGAGATAATGGTGCGGCCCATGTCGGGCATCCGGCAGCTTTGGAAAATTGCTGAGACCCTCCGGCCAACTGTTGTCGTGCGCGGTGGTCAGCTGCTCATAGCGGTCGGTTTCGGCTTCGATCTCCTCCTGAAACAGCGAGGGCAGGATCACGGCGGCGGCTCCCGCATCCTCAAGCCGCTTCAGCGAGTCGAGTTCGCCCGTCAACGGCGAGGCGGACGCCACCAGCGGGTTTTTGAGCTGAAGTCCCATGTAACGCGTCGTCAAATCCATTGGGTTCTCCTGGGGACTGTTCGCATTGCGGCGTGAACGGCGTTATTTGACCGCCACAGGTTGCCCGCCGGCGCGCACGTCGCGGCCCGGCTGGAAGCGGCTGCCATCCTGTGCCGCGAGCATTTCGTACTGGCGGTATTTGTCGATCACCTCTGCCTGCGCGCTGGCGAGAAGCACTGCGGCTTCGTCGGGAAGCGACCGCGCCAGGGAGGAATAGCGGACCTCGTTATAGGCGTAATCCTTGAAGGGAATGGTCGGGCGCGGCGAGTCGAGCTGGAACGGACTCTTGCCGACGCTTCGCATGGTCGGATTGAAACGCAGCAATGGCCAGTAGCCGCAGGCAACCGCCAGGTCCTGCTGTTTCATGCCGAACCGCATGTCGATGCCGTGGGCGATGCATTGGCTGTAGGCGAGGATCAGCGAGGGCCCGTCATAGGCCTCGGCTTCCCGGAACGCATCCAGCGTTTGCTGCGAATTGGCGCCCATCGCGACCTGGGCCACATAGACGTTGCCATAGGCGATGGCCTGCAAGGCGAGATCCTTGCGCGCCACCCGCTTGCCGGCCGCGGCGAACTTTGCCACCGCGCCCAGCGGGGTCGCCTTCGAGGCCTGGCCGCCGGTGTTGGAATAGACTTCGGTGTTGAGGACCAGGATGTTGACGTTGCGCCCGGTCGCCATCACATGATCGAGCCCGCCAAAACCGATGTCATAGGCCCAGCCGTCGCCGCCGACGATCCAGATGCTCCGCCGCACCAGATGGTCGACGACGGAGAGCAGATTCCTTGCCGGCTCGCTTTCGATTTTGAGCAGCCGGGTCTTGAGCTCGGCGACCCTGATGCGCTGCGCGCGCAGCTCGAATTCGTGGATCTGCGGCGCATTGAGAATGCCTGCCGCCAGCTCTTCGCCGACGATGGGCTTGAGCTGCTCGAGCAGCGCGCGGGCAAGCGCCAGATGCTTGTCGGCCGCCAAGCGGAAGCCGAGACCGAACTCGGCATTGTCCTCGAACAGCGAGTTCGACCAAGCCGGTCCGCGGCCCTCATGATCGACGGACCAGGGCGTCACCGGCAGGCTGCCACCGTAGATCGACGAGCAGCCGGTGGCGTTGGCGATCTGCGCGCGGTCGCCGAACAGCTGCGACAGCAGCTTGAGATACGGCGTTTCGCCGCAGCCGGCGCAAGCGCCGGAAAACTGGAACAACGGTTCGAGAAACTGAATGCCGCGTACCTTGTCGAAATCGACCCGGGCCCGGTCATTGACCGGCAGGCCCTCGAAGAAGGCAATGTTGGCGCGCTCGGCCTCGACCAGCGGCGCCTTGTCGGCCAGGTTGATTGCCTTGACGTCCGGCTGCCGCGGGCTGATGGCCGGACATGCTTCCACGCAAAGACCGCAGCCGGTGCAGTCCTCGACATAGAATTGCAGGGTAAAGCGCGCTTCCGGGTAGCCGCGGGCATTGACCGGCGCCGATTTGAACGAAGCCGGCGCGCCGACCAGCGCGTCTTCGTTGTAGTAGCGGGCACGAATGACGCTGTGCGGGCATACAAAGCTGCATTGCCCGCATTGGATGCAGAGCTCTTCCTCCCAGACCGGAACGGCCTCCGCGATGTTTCGTTTTTCGAAAGCCGAGGTTCCGGACGGAAAGGTGCCGTCCGCGGGGATCAGGCTGACGGGAATCTCGTCGCCGCGCCCGAGCAGCATCATCGATGTCACGCGCTTGACGAATTCGGGGGCGCTGGCGGCGACGATCGGCGGCCGATCCATCGGATTGGAGGCCGCAGCCGGCACCTTGATTTCAAACAGCCGGGCCAGGGTGGCATCGACGGCGGCGAAATTCTTGGCCACCACGGCTTCGCCCTTGCCGCTATAGGATTTTCGGATCGATTCCTTGATGTGGCGGATGGCCTGGTCGCGCGGCAGCACGCCGGATATGGCGAAGAAGCAGGTCTGCAGCACGGTATTGGTGCGCACGCCGAGACCGACGTCGCGGGCCACGGTGGAGGCGTCGATGACAAAAAAGCGCAGCTTCTTGTCGATGATCTGCTGCTGCACGGATTTCGGCAGTTCGTCCCAGGTCTCGTCCTTGCCGAAGGGGCTGTTGAGCAGGAAAACGCCGCCCGCTGCCGCGACCCTGAGAAGGTCCTGCCGTTCGAGAAATTCGAACTGGTGACAGGCGACGAAGCCGGCCGAGGCGATCAGATACGGCGCCCTGATCGGCTCCGGTCCGAAACGCAGATGCGAAATCGTCTGCGCGCCGGATTTGTGGGAATCGTAGACGAAGTAGCCCTGGGCATATTTTTTCGCGTCTTCGGCGATGATCTTGACGCTGTTCTTGTTGGCGCCGACGGTGCCGTCGGCGCCAAGGCCGTAAAACACCGCGCGGGTGGTCTGTGCGGTCTCGATCGTGAAATCTTTTTCGACCGTGAGGCTGCTGAACGACACGTCGTCGTCGATGCCGAGGGTAAAGCTGTTGCGTCCGGCGAATTTGCCTTGGCCGTCGCGCCTGGTCAGCTCATCGAGCGCGGCTTTGACCATCGCCGGCGTGAAATCCTTCGAGGACAGTCCGTAGCGGCCGCCGATGATTGACGGCATCGACGACCGCCGGCCGGATCCAAAACCCTGGGCGAGGGTGGCGACGACATCGAGGTAAAGCGGCTCCCCGGCGGCGCCGGGTTCCTTGGTTTGCTCAAGGACGGCGATGGCGCCGACCGAAGCCGGCAGCGCGGCAACAAAATGCGCTGCCGAAAACGGCCGATACAGCCGCACCTGCAGCACGCCGACCTTCTCGCCGCGCGCCGCCAGCACCTTGACGGTCTCGCGGGCGGTCTCCGCTCCGGAACCCATCAACACCAGGACGCGCTCGGCGTCGGGCGCGCCCTCGTATTCGAACAGCCTGTAGTGCCGCCCGGTGAGCGTCGCAAAGCGGCTCATCGCGCCCTCGACGATTTCCGGCACCTTGGCGTAGTACGGGCTGACCGCCTCCCTGGCCTGGAAAAAAGTGTCGGGGTTTTGCGCCGTGCCGCGGATGAAGGGATTTTCCGGATTGAGGCCGCGGGCCCGGTGGGCGCGGACCAGATCGTCCGAGATCATCGCCCGAATGCTGGCATCGGGAACGAGGTCCAGCGTGTTGAGCTCATGCGAGGTGCGAAAGCCGTCGAAAAAATGCAGGAACGGGACCCTTGCCTGCAGCGTCGCGGCCTCGGCAATCAGCGCCGTGTCGTGGGCTTCCTGCACGTTGGCGGAGGAAATCAGCGCAAAGCCGGTGGTGCGTACCGTCATGACGTCGGAGTGATCGCCGAAGATCGACAGCGCCGAGGTTGCGAGCGAGCGCGCGGCGACATGAAAAACCGTCGACGTCAGCTCGCCGGCGATTTTCATCATGTTGGGCAGCATCAGCATCAGGCCCTGCGACGACGTGAACGTGGTCGTCATCGCGCCCGACTGCAGCGCGCCGTGGACGGTGCCCGAGGCGCCCCCCTCGCTCTGCATCTCCTGGACCAGCGGGACGTTGCCCCAGATGTTTTGTATCCCTTCGGCGGCCCACTGGTCGGCCAGTTCCGCCATCGTGGAGGAAGGCGTGATCGGATAGATGGCGCAGACTTCATTGACCCGGTAGGCGACATGGGCGACGGCGGTATTGCCGTCCATCGTGGTCCTGACAGCCTTGTCGGTGACGGGCTCGGCTGCGGGAATTGGCGTATCGCCCGCGTTCAGTTTGATCACGGCGTTCATGTCCTGACCTCGGTCGGCTCGGAGACCATTTCCATGGCGTGGCAGGGGCATTGTTCGACGCAGACGCCGCAGCCGGTGCAGAGATCGAGTTTGATCTCGTAGCCCTGGTTCGGGCCGAGCTTGACGATCGCGTCTTCCGGACAGGCGGCAAAGCAGTTGTCGCACTCGAAGCAATTGCCGCAGGACAGGCAGCGCTTGGCCTCGTGCAGTGCCTGCTTCTCGCTGAGGCCGCCGACCACCTCGTCGAAACCGCCTTCCCTTTGCGCGACCGGTATTTCATGTTGCGTGGAACGCAGCGCATCGGCGTAGATCGGCAGGTTGAGTTCAGCGAATTCGACGATTCGGTGTTTTGTCGGATGGCTATATGTGTCGCCTCTCAACCACGCATCGATGTGGTGTGCGGCCTTCTTGCCGTGGCCGGTGGCTATCGTGACCGAGCGCTGGGTCGGCACCACGTCGCCGCCGGCGAAGATGCCGGCTCGGCCGGTCATCATGTTGGGCGCGACCACGACGGAGCCATCCGCATCGAAGACAATTTCAGGAATCTTCTTCAGGAAGCTGCTGTCGGCATCCTGGCCGAGCGCCAGCACCAGCGTGTCGGCCTTGAGCGTTTCGAACTGGCCGGTCGGCTGGGCGTGGCCGCTGTCGTCGATGCGCATGATTTCGACCGTGAGGTCGGCGCCCTCGATCGCCTTGATCGACGTCAGCCATTTTATTTTCACGCCTTCGCTCAGGGCCTTTCCGGCTTCGAAGTCGTGGGCCGGCATGTGGGCACGGTCCCGCCGATAGACGATCATTGCTTCGTCGGCACCGAGGCGGCGGACGGTGCGGGCGATGTCCATGGCGGTATTGCCTCCGCCATAGATCACCACG
>Ga0182030_10000146_pt1 | contig 116798 bp, 92 predicted proteins | sample 812S3MmetaG_FD_121299 | JGI IMG/M metagenome (GOLD analysis project Ga0182030, IMG submission 121299) | Permafrost microbial communities from Stordalen Mire, Sweden - 812S3M metaG (Illumina Assembly) | ecosystem: Environmental > Terrestrial > Soil > Wetlands > Permafrost | place: Sweden... | reverse complement strand
GCCCGTACTTCTCGAACCCCGTCTGCGCCGCCAGAGTTTGTTGTCGCATCCGCCTTTTCACCTCGACTTACACAGTATCCGCTCAGCCTGTGGATCAGTGAGTTCTTCAGAGGTTCCCTAAGTACCCTTCAACCGGAAGAAACCAACCGGGAGCTGAAAATGGTTCGCCTCTCAGATCTATCCACTGGGATGATCATTCAGGAAGAGATTCGCACGAAGGTCGGAATGCTTCTCATAGGAGTCGGCCAGGAAGTGACTTATCCCCTTATTGTTCGTCTCAAGAACTTCAATAAGCGGCAGGACCTCCCCAATAAAGTCCTTGTATTGGCTCCTCGCTAAAGAAACTGCAAACTCGAAGCGCGGGCTGACTTGCGACCAAAGCTGAGGGCCTCTGCTTTCGGGTCTGTGCCGAGTGGGCCGGATTTCCCGAAAAAACGAAGCCAGCATTTTCCCGTTGACAAGCCCAGTATACTACGATAATGTCGATCAACATGGTAGACATTAAATTCTCGATCCTGAATCGATCGGGAGCAAATCGGGCTTAGATTCATCGTCCGAAAACATGCAACGGTAACCCCGGCTCCTGCCGGGCCATAACGGCCGCTGATTCTGCCCCCGACTCCTCGGCCAGGAGAAGTGAAAGTGACCACGACCCTCGATGTGCACCCGCTCCAAACGCGAGTCGGCGATTTTATCGCCGGCCTGAAAGCGATGGAAAAAGATACGATCACGACCACGCGGATTTCAGATTTTGTAACGCAGATGCAGCCCTCCCCAAAGGCGCTCAGGCCCTATCTCTTGTGGACCCAAGATACGTATGCGCGCAATCTGATCTACCGCGACCATTTTTTTGAAGTGCTGGTGCTGTGCTGGCTGCCCGGGCAGCGAACCCGCATTCATTCGCACAACGGACAACTCGGCTGGGTGACGACGGTGCAGGGCGAACTGGTTTGCCGCAATTATCGCTTTGTACGATCCGAGGCGTGGAAAAAACCCGCGAGGGCCAGCGGATATCAGCCAGGCGCAAGCCGCCCAGTGGAAGTAGAGCTTGTGGCCAGCGCAACCTGTCAGGCCGATGGCAGCGTCGCGGTAGTCGACCGAAGGCAAACCACCCACCAACTCGAGAACATCGAGAAGTCGCGTTATGGAAGCGTGAGCTTGCACGTGTATTCGAAGCCCATCGACTGCTGCGTGGTGTTCGACGAAGCCAGCCGATGTTGTGAGCGCCGCCAGTTGCAGTACCACAGCTCACATGGAGTGATTCTGGGGAAAGCGGCATAGGAAGTTGCCATCTAACGGACGCGGCAGCACGACAACGATTGCACGAGGGACGCATGAAGGCGGAGCAAGTGAATTTTGACTTTCCAAACGTCGATTCGCAAAACATTGATTCGGCAAACGTCGATTTGCCAAACATGGATTCTCCAAACACAGACTGGCCTAGTACTGATTGGGCGAGCCTTGGCAGAACGGCTGCCGACAGGACCGATGACGACCGGACGCTGAACATACAGTCGTCAAACAATTTGAGTTTCATCATTGAGCCGAGCGGCGAAATCGTGCCGGCAGCTCCGGAAGAAGAAGTGTTCTCGCCGCAGCAGATTCGAGATTATGTCGCGGGACCTCCGGAATTGGTCTGCCAGACGCACGATGGATTCTTCCTGTTTCGTAACAAGGAAGGCAAAGCGCGAGGATTGCCGCCGAACGAATTGGCGACGTCAATGTATCTAAGGCCATTCTGGCAGGAGGGCTTGTTAGGCAGAATATTTGTAGCGCATCCGGCGCATATTGACGACTTCTGGAAGAAGAAGAGAAGGCGAGGAGATCGTTTCCCGAACTTCTAATCCATTTCCCCACTGTCCGCTAGTCGACGACTGCAACGCGTGGGTAGTATGGCGCTCCCTACCGGGCGGTCAGCGGATGTCCCAGGTTAGCGCCTGGTTTTTGGGGCGCTAACCTGGCCGAAAAGCATTTTAGTCTTGTTGTTTCACTCCTCTTTTACGATGGTGTTGTCTTCCCAGTGATACTCCGCGTGGCGCTTCAGCGCACCCAGCAAATCATGATTCAAAACAAGGCTAAAACAACATTGGCACCGTGAAGCCCTTTGCGTTGATCTGGGTTTGTACCGCGGCGCTATCGTTTCCAAGCAAGCTGAAGGGATAAGTACTGTCGTTGGGATCAGCGACGACGTATTGCAGCACGAGGATTGGCGCCGGCGGCGGATCGCTCGGGTTGTTGCCGCTGTAATAAAGCATACGGTCATACCAGAAGCTGTTGGGATCGGTGCCTCCGTTCCATTGCGCATCGGTCCACTGGCAAGTGCTGGTGGGGGCATAGCGGATTTGCGCGGGCACGGTAGAGCTGGGAATGTACTGTCCTGCGGTGGCATCGAATTCAAAGGGCTGGAACTGGGCGTAGAGATGCTCGACATTGAGAGTTCCCATGTGCAGGCATGTGGTGTGATCGATCTGCCAGACAGTGGGAATGTCGATGGGTGTGTTATCCGCAGCCATGCCGTAGAAGGCGCTGCCGGTGCCATCCGCCGCCTGAATGACCTGGAACACCCAAGCCCCACCTAATCCTGGGCCAACCGCGTCCGGAGCGTTACCCTGAAAGGCATAAACGTAGTTGCCGGTAAGGTAGGCGGAGGTTGGATCAAAGGTGGCTCCGAAGCGAGAGAAACTGAGAATCCAGTTTGCGGAAGGATCGAGTTCGCCGTTCGAGTCGAGTGTAGGAGTCTGCCCGGTTGGGTAGTAGGTGGCGCGGGCGCTGACGTTGAGGGTGGTCTGGCCGGTGCGTTGGTAGCGAGCGGTGCTGGCGGTGACCTTCGTTCCATCGTCGAGGCCAAACTGCAAGATGCCGGAGTATAAATACGGGCCACTGCCGGGGGTTTGAGTGAGGGTAACGGCGCCCGTGTAGTTGGTTTGGAAATCGGTAGCTGTAAATGTGACAGTGTAGATGTAGCTGGCGCCGTCGAATTGGACAGTTGCGAGTTGCACGCCCTGGAATGGACCGGCCTGACCGCCAGCGGCTTGCAGGGCGGCATTGATCGCTGCGGTTTCGTCGTACTGACCGCCCGCCGTGGTTGGAAGATTCGATGCTGCCATATAGTTCATCTGAGCGGCGATGGCCAGTCCAAGCTGAGTAAAGCCGGAAACGGCGTTCATGAGTACGTTGAGTTCCGCCGCCGAGCAGGCTTGGCCATTGCTGTCGGTGGCATTCCAGATGCCACCGGCGCCCGGCATCTGGCCGGCTGCGGGAAACCCGCCTTGCGCCGCTTCCGGATCATTGGCGTAAAAGAAACCTGGGTCGAAACAAAAGCCGCCGGGCTGTGCCACCAATGCTCCCGTAAATGCGTCCATGCCGAGAGTTCCAATCGTTTGCATCGGGTCAGGATCGGAACCGTCGAGCAGGGCGACAATCTGGGCCGTATCGGCGGAAAATGCAGTTTGAAAACTGCCTCCCGCACCGTTGGCGACGGCCTTATTGCGTGCGGATCTCGTGCCTGCCTTTCTCTTCTTTACCGAACCTTCGCTCTGCCCGGCTATGGCAGTCGGTGAACTTAGCGCGAAACAACTGGGGAATGCCTTCTTCGCAAGCTCTGTACAACCCGCGGTCTGCACGGGCTGGGCGGCCGCGCCAGTCCCGCTCAGAGTAGAAGTATGGGGGGAGCCGATGGCGTTATCGGTCACACTTAGGCCTCCGCTGCGCGCTCCCGCGCTGCTGGGCGTGAAAGTCACTGTGATGCTGCAATTGCCTCCGGCTGCCACACTGGAACCGCAAGTATTGGTTTCGGCGAAGTCGCCGGTAGCCTGAATGCTGGTGATGGTCAGCGCGGCGTTGCCGGTGTTGGATAGCGTTAGAGTCTGGCCGGAACTCTTGGTGCCAATTGTCTGGCTGGCAAAGGTCATGCTACTTGGCGTGAGGGAAGCTGCGGGTGCGGGGGTGAGGGTAGGAGATGAGGAAGAAGAATTGTTTGAACATCCGGCTGCGAACACACACAGCGCTGCTGCTAGAACGACGTAGCCACGGAACGCGAGCGAAGGCATTTCTGCTTCTCCTGAGTCGGGACTGGGAGCCTCGTCACGTCAGATTGGGCGGGAGTTGAGGCAGATTTCCGTCCTGGACGATTCAAGCCCATTGGATTTATCGGCCGATGGTCCCCGGATCTTTTGCACGAAAGGCGACGGGCGAGCCGGGTGAAGCGCTGCGGCACCGAAAGTCGCGGGGAGAATGCCTTGATGCTGTACTGGGAGTGTTGGTCGGGTAGGGGTCCTTCGACTTCGCAGTAAGTTCACTTCGTGAAGTTACTGCTACGCTCAGATGACAGCTTAAGTTAATAGTTCAAGATGACAACTTGAGTACACTGCGTTCAGGATGACAGCTTCAAGTACACCGCAGGATGACAGCTTGGGTAGACCACTCGCTACTGGTGGGCGGTTGGAATATCGGGCGGTGGAGGGGCTATCGGCGCCATTGCGGCTGTGTCGCTTTCTGTCATTTGGGGCAGCGGGCCTTCGAGGGCGATGGCCAGAACCTGATCCATGTTGTCGACGAAATGGAGCTTCATGGCGTTGCGGAGATTCTCTGGAACTTCGGCGATATCCTTTTCGTTTTCTTTCGGCAGAATGGCTTCGAAGAGGCCGGCACGATGGGCGGCAAGGAGTTTTTCCTTGAGGCCGCCGATGGGCAGGACTTTGCCGCGGAGGGTGATTTCTCCGGTCATCGCGATATCGCGGCGGACAGGGATACGGCTGAGGGCGCTGGCGATCGCGGTGGCAATGGTGATCCCAGCCGACGGGCCGTCTTTGGGAATTGCGCCTTCGGGCACGTGGACGTGAATATCAATGCTGCGATAGAAGTCGCGTGACAATCCGAGACGCTGCCATCGCGAGCGGATGTAGGTGATCGCCGCCTGCGCGGATTCCTGCATCACGTCGCCTAGTTTGCCGGTCAGAATTGGTTTTCCGCCTTTGCCATCGACTACGGTGGCTTCGGTCGAGAGGATAGAGCCGCCGACTTCGGTCCAGGCGAGGCCGGTGACCAGGCCGATTTCACTTTTCTCGTGGGCGAGCGTGTCGCGGAATTTGATGACGCCGAGGAACTCTTCGAGTTTGTCTGGATCGAGGACGGCGGAATAGCTATCGCCTTCCTTGACTACCTTGCGCGCCACCTTGCGGCAGACGTTGCCGATTTCGCGCTCCAGATTGCGGACTCCGGCTTCGCGTGTGTAGCCGCGAATGATGTGTTTGATGGCCTCTTCGGAGAACTGGATATTCTTGTCGGTAAGGCCGGCCTGTAAGAGCTGTTTCTTTACCAAGAACTGTTTTGCGATCTCCACCTTTTCGAGCTCGGTGTAGCCGTGGAGGCGCAGAACTTCCATGCGGTCTTGCAGGGCGGGCGGGATGGTGTGCATGACGTTCGCGGTAGCGACGAAGAAGACCTGAGAAAGATCGTATTCGACGTCGAGGTAATGGTCGACGAACATGAAATTCTGCTCGGGATCGAGGACTTCGAGCAGGGCGGCGGATGGGTCGCCACGGAAGTCCATCGACATTTTGTCGACTTCATCGAGCATGAAAACGGGATTTTTTGTGCCGGCCTTTTTCATCATCTGGATGATCTGGCCGGGCAGGGCACCGATGTAGGTGCGGCGGTGGCCGCGGATTTCAGCTTCGTCGCGTACGCCGCCGAGCGACATGCGGACGAATTTGCGGCCGGTGGCCTTTGCGATCGACATGCCGAGCGAAGTTTTGCCGACGCCCGGAGGCCCGACGAAACAAAGAATGGATCCCTTGGGATTTTTAACGAGTTGGCGGACAGCGAGAAATTCGAGGATGCGCTCCTTGATTTTCTCCAGGCCATAATGATCTTCGTTCAGAGTTTTCTCGGCGCGTGAGATGTTGCGAATTTCCTTGGAGCGCTTTTTCCAGGGGACGGCGAGCAGCCAGTCGAGGTAGTTGCGCGAGACGGTGGATTCGGCTGACATGGGCGGCATGGCTTCGAGCTTCTTGAGCTCCTGTAATGCCTTGTCGCGGACTTCCTTGGGCATGCCGGCGGCATCGACCTTCTTCTTGAGTTCGTCGAATTCGCTTTTTTCGCCGCGGCCGAGTTCCTTCTGGATGGCCTTGATCTTTTCGTTGAGGTAATACTCTTTTTGCGCTTTTTCCATCTGGCGCTTAACGCGCGACTGGATGGTGCGATCCATGTTCAGCTTTTCGATCTCAACGTCGAGCACATCGCCGATGCGGCTGAGGCGTTCGGCGGGATCGAAGATCTCAAGCAGCCCCTGCTTTTCTTCGATCGAGAGCTGGAGATTGGCGGCGATGGTATCGGTGAGCTTGGCCGGGTCTTCCATGCGGACCGCGGCGATCATGGTTTCGTAATTCAGCGACTGGCAGAGCTTGACGTACTGCTCGAAGAGCGTGGTGACGCGCTGCATGCCGGCGTCAATCTGGGGCGTGCTTTCGGTGGCGTAACGGGCGACGCGGACGATGGTTTGCAAGAAGCCTTCGGTTTCGATGACCTGAAGGATTTTGCCGCGCTCGATGCCCTCGACGAGAACCTTGATGTTGCCGTCGGGAAGTTTGAGGCTCTGAACGATGTTGACGATGGTGCCGACCTGGAAGATATCGTTCGGCTTCGGTTCGTCAATGGAGGCGTCGTGCTGGGTGGCGAGGAAGATTTTCTTATCGGCGGCGAGAGCTTCTTCGAGGGCGCGAACGCTGGATTCGCGGCCCACGACGAACGGAGTCATCATGTAAGGGAAGATGACGACGTCACGGATGGGCATCATCGGCAGTTTCTTGCTCTCGAATTTTTCCTTAGGGTTCGACAAAATCGGATCTCCCGTCATTAATAGCCCTATTTAGTGTACATCTTTGGCGAGGCTGGCCGGGGGGTGAGTACGCACGGAACTACTGGCGATCCACCCCTGAGGCGTGCCGACGCTGCCGTTTCAATAGGGAAACTCCGGTTAAGCATAAGCAAAGATCGCAAACCACAGAGTACACAGGGGTGCACGGAGGCCCCCAGAGCTTTAATCGGAGCTTACCTAACTGGCGGCTTTCTCGATCATGGCCAGCGAGACGTTGCGTTTTTCGACCATTTCGCGAGTTACCTCAAACTCCTTGACCTTTTTCTGACTCGGGAGGTTGTACATCAACTCCAGCATTAACTCCTCCAGAATCATACGGAGACCGCGGGCTCCCACCTTGCGTACCATGGCCTGGCGGGCGATTGCACGGTTCGCGTCGTCACTGAACTTGAGGCGAACATTTTCGAATTCAAACAGACGTTGGTACTGTTTGACAATGGCGTTCTTGGGACGGGTGAGGATTTCGACGAGAGCGTTTTCATCCAGATTTTGAAGCACGCCCATAACGGGAAGGCGGCCGACGAATTCGGGGATGAGGCCGAACTTGATCAGGTCTTCGGGCTGGGCTTCGGAGACGATTTCAAAATTGCGTTTGGCCGAAGGTATGGTCTGATCCTCGTCGGTTTCGGCGCCGGTGCGGAAGCCGAGCGACTTCTTTCCTACGCGGCGAGCAATGATCTTTTCCAGGCCGACGAACGCGCCGCCGCAGATGAAGAGAATATTCGTGGTATCGACGGGGGTAAATTCCTGGTGAGGATGCTTGCGTCCGCCCTGCGGAGGGACGTTGGCGACGGTGCCCTCGAGAATCTTAAGCAGAGCCTGCTGCACACCTTCGCCGGAGACATCGCGAGTGATTGAAGGATTTTCGTCCTTACGGCCGATCTTGTCGATTTCGTCAATATAGATGATGCCGGTCTGGGTGCGGCTGACGTCGCCCTCGGCTGCTTGCAGAAGCTTAAGGATGATGTTTTCGACATCCTCGCCAACGTAACCGGCTTCTGTAAGTGTGGTGGCATCGACGATGGCGAAGGGCACATCGAGCATGCGGGCCAGGGTTTGGGCGAGGAGCGTTTTGCCCGTACCGGTGGGGCCGATGAGCAGGATGTTGGACTTGGTTAGTTCAACGCCATCGCTGGGGCGCTGGCGGTTCATGTAGATGCGCTTGTAGTGGTTATAAACGGCGACGGCGAGTTTCTTCTTGGTCTGTTCCTGACCGATGACGTACTCGTCGAGGAAGTTCTTGACTTCCTGCGGCTTCGGCAATTGATTGGGAACGGCCGAGGCTGGGGTAGCAGTGCGGTCATCTTCAAGGATGGAATTGCAGACCGCGACACACTCGTCGCAGATGTATGCCCGGGGATAGTCGCTTGGAGATGAGATGAGCTTGGCAACGGCGTCCTGCGATTTGTGGCAGAACGAACAGCGCAACATCTCATCCGAGCCTGATCTGGTTTTCACTCGACCTCACTCCCTTTCTGGTTGCCCACCCGGTTTCATGTTTCCGACCTAACGTAAGGCGGGGCATAAAGCCAAAATACTCGGGCATCGACAGGCGCAATAGGTAATCTTATCCTCTATCGCGTCTTGTAGATGATATCGTCAATGATTCCGTATTCCTTAGCCTGCTGGGAATTCATGATGAAGTCGCGCTCCACATCCTTTTCAACTTTCTCGAGTTTCTGGCCGGTGTGTTTGGCAAGCAACTGATTGGTAATTTCGCGCATGCGAAGGATTTCGCGGGCGTGAATGTCAATATCGGTTGCCTGACCGGAGAGACCACCCATGGAAGGTTGATGGATCAAAATGCGCGAATTGGGCAGGGCCAAACGTTTCTTGGCTTCTCCGGCGGAAAGCAATAGAGCCGCCATGGACGCTGCCTGACCGATACAGATGGTGGTGACGTCGTTCTTCACATATTGCATGGTGTCGTAAATGGCCATGCCGGCTGTGATGGAGCCGCCCGGCGAGTTGATATAAAGCTGGATGTCCTTTTCCGGATCTTCCTGGGCGAGGAAAAGCATTTGGGCGATGACGAGGTTGGCGATATTGTCGTCGATGGGAGTGCCTATAAAGATGATATTGTCGCGGAGCAGCCGGGAGTAAATATCGTAGGCGCGTTCGCCGCGCCCGGTCTGCTCGATGACCATGGGGACCAGCATCATTTTTGGATCGTTCAAGTTCACCTTCCACACACCTTCCCCTGAAGAACGCCGACGATCAGGGGAGGATCGAAATGGTCCGCGTGTTGGTCATGCGGACTGGTGATACAGAAAGTCGAGGGTTTTCTCGTTGCGGATTCTGTTCCGGATTCTATCGAGGCCCCCATCGCGTGTCAAACGAGTGCGGACGGCATCCGCCGTCTGTTTTGTTTGTTTGGCCAGTGAATCGACTTCCTGATCCACAGCCTCGTCGCTGACCTGTAAATTTTCCAGATCAGCCACTTTTTCCAGGAGCAAAGACGCTTTCACATCGTGGATTGCCTGTTCGCGCTGGCCGGCGCGCAGGCGTTGCAAATCCATTTTCTTCATCTGTTCAGTGGTGAGGCCCTGCGCAGCCAGCGCGCGCAAGCCGCGTTCCAGGCGAACGTCGATCTGTTGTTCGACGAGCGCCTCGGGTACTTCGAAATCGTTGCGCTGGATGAGATCGTCAACCAGCTTGTCTTTGGCTTTGTGTTCGGCTTCGTGCTTGCGGTCAGCTTCGATCTGCTCACGGATGCGCGTGCGGAGCTCGTCGACGTTTGCGAATTCGCCGAACTGTTTTGCGAATTCTTCGTTCAGTTCGGGCAGGCTCTTTTGCTTGACGGCCTGGACCTTGACCTTATAGCTAAACGTTTTGCCGGCCAGACGCTTGTCTTGCGTATCGTCAGGATAGTTCACGTCGAAAGTGCGTTCGTCACCGGTACTAGCTCCGCGGAGATGTTCGGTGAATTCGGGCATAGTGTTGCTGCCGGCGATTTCGACGAGCACTTCATCCATGTGAACGGGCTGGCCTTCGCCGGGAGCTGATTCGCCGTCCTTGGGGTGGCCGTCGAGCGAGACCTGGGCAAAATCGCCGTCTGCGAGGGCGCGGTCCTCGATGGGATTGAAAGTGGCGTGGCGCTCCCGGAGTTCGTCGAGCGCCTGTTGGACGTCGTCCTCGGAAACCGCGATTACGGGCTTATCGGCGCGCAGTTCCTTGTAGCCTTCGAGTTTGATTTCTGGGAGCACTTCGAATGCGGCTTTGAAGCGCATGGGTTCGCCATCGTGCAGATGAAGGTCGGTGACGCGCGGCTGCGAAACGGGATGGAAGCCGAGGCGTTCGGTTTCCTGGCGGAAGAAGCGCGGGATGAGCGCTTCGACTACATCGGTTTTGATTTCCTCGGAGAAGCGCTGGCGGATGACCGAAGCCGGGACGTGGCCGCGGCGAAAGCCGGGAATGCGGGCCATCTTCTGGTATTTCTGGATCAGGGTCTCGGTCTGGCGGCCGACTTCGTCGGCGGGAATTTCAACTTCGATTTCGCGCTTGGTGCTGTCTTTTGTTTCAGTGGGGCTCACAATTCGCCTTTCGCAACGACGGCTCCACTACGGAGCCGAGCAGGCTCCGCGGAATTTATGCCGCAGAGATGAGTTTAAAGACTGGCTTGGAATAACGTCAAATTGGGGAACAAGATGTTTCACTGACGAAAGTAATGGGATGCGTCGTTGTCCCAGAGAATCTCCGCTCTTGCTGTCTTTTTGGAGGTGGATACGACCCTGGTTTATGCTTCTTGACGGCATCTGACCAGAGTTTCTTAGCAGGGAGCATGGAGATGAGACAGGTCGCTGGAATCGTTCTTCTGTGGTGGATCGCCGCCGGAACATCTTTTGCCCAGGAGCAAGTTAAGAACACGTATCCGGTCAACTGTGGAGTATTGTGGCCCGCCGTCAGGGATACGGTCCGCAACTCCGGACACTATGCGGTCGTTTTTCTCGACAACACGGAGATGATCGCTACATTCGCCATAGGTTCGGGCAATTCATTGCGCATCAACTCCGCCGTGCTGGACGCGATAGGGGATACTTGCGAGATGGCGGTCCAGCCTCTGTACTACGGTGCACTCTTTAGCAATGACGCGGGCGATTTCAAAAAGCGCGTGGCTTCCTCGCTGGCGCGATTAAAGTCGTCAAAGCCAGCGGCTCCGGCGAAACCCGATGGTGGCGTCAAGTAGCCGAATTACTTTCTGATTACGAATCTCAAATACTCATGCCCGTTCCCGTCTGGCTTAAGGTTCTGAACGCTGAAGTGGTCGCGTGCACGCTCTGCCCGCGGCTGGTGGCTTATCGCGAGCAGATCGCGCGCGAGAAGCGGCGGGCTTATAGGGATTGGGAATATTGGGGAAAGCCGGTGCCAGGATTCGGCGATCCTGCGGCACGTGTGCTGGTGCTGGGATTGGCGCCGGGGGCGCATGGGTCGAATCGAACGGGGCGTCCGTTTACGGGGGACGCTTCGGGGAACTTTATGTATCCGGTGCTGTATGAGATTGGGTTTGCCAATCAGCCGACGGCGACGCGGCGGGATGATGGGCTGGTATTGACCGACCTTTATATAACGGCGGCGGCGCGGTGCGCTCCTCCGGATAACAAGCCGCTGCCGAGTGAGTTGGCGAATTGCGCTCCTTATTTGGAGCGTGAGTTGGAGGGACTGAAGAAGCTGCGGGTGATCGTGGCGCTGGGGCGGATCGGATTTGAGAGCTATCTGAATTATCTGAAGCGGCGGAAAGTGATCGCGGGGAAGCGGGAGTATGAGTTCCGGCACGGCGCGGAATATACGATGCCGGACGGAAGAGTGCTGTTGGCGTCTTATCATCCGTCGAATCAGAATACGCAGACGGGGAAGCTGACGCGGGCGATGTTTTTGACGATCTTTATTAGAGCGCGCGAACTGGCTGATCTCGTCTAGGAGAGCTGGTCCAGAGGGTCCAGTCCGCGCGTTCATCCCGATTTTAGTTCGCCTTGGTCGCAGTTACATCGAGTTGGAACCGCCGCTTGCTGGCCGGATCGTCCATGCTGCTGACCATGGTTGGAGTGCCGGGACGGATCAAGGAGCGGACATCGGATTTCATCTGAGCGATGACAGGACCCGGCGGGACTGGTGCGCCGTGCGCATCCGCGCCTTCGATTTCGCTGGAATCGATGACCGCATTAAGTTCCAGATACCCACCTCGCTCCACTACACGGCAGTCAATGCTTACTCCTATGTCGATGTACTGAAACTGAGTGTTTTTTTCGTCACTCGCCGTCGCCACGGGGTATCTCGCGCCCGAGCGCAGCTTGTTCATTTCGTCCTCGCGCGCGGTGACCGTGTAGTTTCGAGTGTTGACCTTCTTGCCATCGACGAATTCGCTGAGGGCGAAATCCAGCCGGTATACGTTGAGAGGCTTCTTGACCGCAGTGTTTCCGTTCTGGGCCGCAGCGTCCGGGCTTTCGGTTTTCTTGTCACCCTGTGCTGCCGCAACCTGTGAGGCGAGGGCCAGCATTACAAGCATACCAAGCAAGGCAATTCGTCTTACGATTGTCATGATCTTCTCCTTTTATTAGTTCGTTTGACTTTCCGAAATTTCAATATCAGGAATCTCGAGGGGGCGAATCTCAAGGCTATCGATGCTCAGGTCAACCTCCGAGGGGGTTGCAGTGGCTTTGAGCAATGCTTCCTTGTCGGATTGCTCATTCAGGTACCGAACCAGCGACCACTCCTCTTGAGACAAATGATGCGTGGAAGGGAACTGTTCTAACTTCGGCGGCGCGGCCTGCTGCATGGTATTTGCAGGAATGCCGCGATTTGCCTTGTGCTGTGCGACGGTTAAGGGACGGTTGTTGCTTGTATGGTTCACGGATGTCCGCTTTGCCAAAACGCTCGCGTCGAGATTCTGCTGGTTGTCAGCGCGGCTTTCTGTTGCTGCTGGCGCGACGACCTTTGCGGCCGGAGTTTCGCGGAATTGCATTGACTCCGTGTGCGCGTGCCAGAGCAGAGCGATCGCTAGAATTGCGGCCGTGGTAAAAGCCAAGGCGCCCCACCAGTGCAGCTTTCGGGTCGGCTCTCGCCGGGCTTCGGCAAGACGAGCAAGCACGCGCCCTTCGAGGCCGTCTCGCGGATCAACTTTCGAATACTGGGAAAGCGCATCATCGAGCCAGCGGTCGATTTCCTGTTCGCGGGATTTGTCAGGCGTCTTCATACGGTCGTCCATATTTGGGTCATCCATGTTCATTTGCGATCTCCGGGCGTCGTCAGCCGCTCGCGCAGAATTTGCCGGGCGCGAAATGCCCGCGAGCGGACAGCGGCTTCGCTGATGCCGAGCACGGTGGCGACTTCGCGCGGCGACAACTCGTCGATCGTTGCGAGAACTAACGGGTCCCGGAGTCGGGCCGGCAGCGCGGCGATCAGCCGCTGCAAGACTTCAGCGCGCTCCCTCTCCAGCAGAACTCGATCAGCGCCGCTGCCGGGACCGGGCAAGTCGTCCGTTGTCTGCTCATGGCGGGCGGAGGATTGCGTTACCTTGTCGCGACGTTCGACTGCTACGCGCCAGGCGATACGGGCCAGCCATGCTTTCCAGTCCTTGATGCGGGCTGCCTTGTTTCCGTACCGGAGCACGCGCAAGAAGACCTCCTGCACCGCATCTTCAGCGTCGGCCGGATCGCGAAGGACCGAATAGGCGATGCGGTACACCAGCCGGGAATGTTCGCGGACGGCAAACTCAAGCAGACTTTCTGCCTTGGTGGGTTGTGCCGTCGCTATGGCTTGTTCCGCGATCACGAAGTGTGCCGTCACAGCTCCTGCCTGGCTACATCCTTGAAGTTCTACTGATGAAGAACGCGGCAGAGTCGATTTCGTTCGGGAAAAGTTTTAGAAGCGTATTGTTCCGCGGTCGCTTGCCAAAAGTGGGGATCCTGGCGTAGCGGGAAAAACCTGTTAGCGGCCACAGGAGGCGACGGTTTTGGGATGAGGCCGCGCCCCTTCCCAAAGCCACCGTGAATCGAGTTTTGCCGCAGCCTAGCGGGCGAGGGCGATGTGCTGAGCGTTCTTGACGGCGCGCATGTATTGGGCGCGTTCGAAGGCCGAAGGATCGGCACTGCGCATCTGGCACATGCTGCCTTTCATTTGCTGGACGGATTCGTACTCATGCGCTTCCATCCATTGACGGACGCCTTTTTCGATGGTGCGAAGGTGATTGATGCCGTTGCGGAGAAGAGTGGAGCAGAGCATGGTGACATCGGCTCCGACCATGAGCAGCTTAATAACGTCTTCGGCCCCGTGAATGCCGCTGGTGGCCGCGAGCGAGGCCTTGACGCGGCCGCGGAGGATGCCAATCCATGTAAGTGGAAGGCGCATGGCTTGCGGCGTGCTTAAGAGCACATGGGGAGCGAGTTCCAGGGTTTCGAGATCGATATCGGGCTGATAGAAGCGGTTGAAGAGAACCAGGCCGTCGGTGCCGGTGGCGTCGATGCGTTGCGCCATGTTGACGAAGTTGGTGAAAAAGGGACTGAGCTTGATGGCGACAGGAATATGGACGGCGCTTTTGACGGCCTCAATGATGTCGAGGTAGTGCCGCTCGACTTCGGCGGAGGTCATGTTGGGATCGGTGACGATCCAGTAGATGTTGCACTCGAGAGCATCGGCGCCGGCCTCTTCAATTTGGGTGGCGTATTGAATCCATCCGCCGACGGAGGTGCCGTTGAGGCTGGCGATGATGGGGATGTTGACGGCGTCCTTGGTCTTGCGGATATGGTCGAGATAGTCGTCGGGGCCCAGGTGGAATTCGGACGGCTGAGGAAAGTAACTCAGGCTTTCGGGGAAGCTTTCGGTGCCTTCGGTGAGATAGTAGTCGAGTTCGAGGCTTTCCCGGCGGAGCTGCTCTTCAAAAAGGGAATAGAGAACGACGGCGGATGCGCCGGCGTCTTCGAGTTGGCGGATGGAGGAGATTTCCTGCGAAAGCGGTGAGGCGGAAGCGACGATGGGAGTGCGAAGTTGAAGTCCGAGATAGTGTGTCGTGAGGTCGAGCATTTTCTTTTCTCCGCGGCGAAGCTTATGCCATCGCCGTTACCTCAGCGGCTAAAGCCGCTTTCTTATAAAGCTTTGTACCGCAGCGCTGAAGCGCTGCGCCACCCAAAAGCAGAATCGGAATCTACTCGCAGCTCGAACTCCAGTGCTTGCTCGAAGCTCGAAGCTCGTAGCTCGCAGCTTACTTGACCACTAGATCTGGCTTGGGCGTCATCTGCCTTGAAGCCAGATACTCGTAGAACTTGAAGCGCACCTCGGCGTCGTGCTGGGCTTCGGCCCAGAGAACTTTGGCGTGTTCGGGATTGCTCTTGGTCAGCATCTTGAAGCGCGTTTCCATTTGCATGAAGTCCTGCACTTTGCGCGTGGGCGTGCGCGAGTCGAGCAGCAGCGGATTCTCTCCCGCAGCGGCGCGGTCGGGATTGTAGCGGTAGAGCAACCACTCGCCGGAATCGACGGCGGCTTTCTGATCATGCATGCCAGTGGTCATGTCGATGCCGTGGGCGATGCAGTGAGCGTAAGCGATGATGATGCTGGGGCCATCGTAGGCTTCGGCTTCGAGGAAAGCCTTGAGCGTGTGCTCGTCCTTGGCGCCCATGGCCACGCTGGCGACGTAAACACTGCCGTAGGCCATGGCCATCATGCCGAGATCTTTCTTGCCTCCGGGTTTGCCACCGGCGGCGAACTTGGCGACCGCACCACGCGGCGTGGATTTCGAGGACTGGCCTCCGGTGTTGGAGTAGACCTCGGTATCGAGCACGAGCAGGTTGACGTTCTTGCCGCTGGCGATGACGTGATCGAGACCGCCGTATCCGATGTCATAGGCCCAGCCATCGCCGCCGACGATCCAAACGCTCTTTTTGACGAGCATGTCGGCGAGCTGGAGGAGCTGCTTCGCGTCCGGCGTGTTCGCATTTTTCAGCTTGTCTTTCAGTTCGACGACGCGCAGGCGCTGATCGTAGATGTCGGACTCGTCTTTTTGCGGCGAGTTGAGGAGGGCATTGACGAGTTCGTCGCCGAGCAGGCCGTTGCAGCGTTTGACCAGTTCGCGGGCGAATTCGGTTTGCTTGTCGATGGAGAGGCGGAAGCCGAGGCCAAATTCGGCATTGTCTTCGAAGAGTGAGTTCGACCAGACGGGGCCACGGCCGTCGGCGTTCTTGGACCAGGGCGTGGTTGGCAGATTGCCGCCGTAGATCGAAGAGCAGCCGGTGGCATTGGCGATGAGAGCGCGATCTCCGAAGAGCTGCGACATGAGCTTGAGATATGGTGTTTCGCCGCAACCGGAGCAAGCTCCGGAGAACTCGAATAGCGGCTCTTGGATTTGCTGCGAGCGGATCGTGCCGACTTTAATCTTGCGACGGTCGAGTTCGGGAATGTTGAGAAAGAAATTCCAGTTGTCGCGTTCAGGGACACGGAGCGGGGGTTGCGGCACCATGTTGATGGCCTTGAGACGCGTTTCCTGCTTGTTCTTCACCGGGCAGACATCAACGCAGATGGCGCAGCCAGTGCAGTCTTCGGGTGCGACCTGGATGGTGTATTTCTGGCCGGCGAATTCTCTATCGCGGGCGTCGGTGGACTTGAAAGTTGCGGGCGCATTGGCGAGTTCCTTCGAATCGTAGACCTTGATGCGGATGACCGAGTGCGGACAAACCATGGCGCACTTGCCGCACTGGATGCAGATATTCGTATCCCACACGGGGATTTCGAGAGCGAGATTGCGCTTCTCCCACTTGGCGGTGCCGGTGGGGAAAGTGCCGTCGATAGGGAAGGCGCTGACGGGGAGTTCGTCGCCGCGATTTTCGTAGATCACCCCGAGAACGTTGCGGTCGAAGGCGGGCGCTGAAGTGGGAAAGGGCTCGGGGATCTCGATGGCGCTCGTCACCTGCGTCGGGACCTTTACTTCATGCAGATGGGCGAGGGTTTCGTCGACGGCGAGCATGTTCTTCTTGACGACGTCTTCGCCTTTGCGTCCGTAGGTATCGCGGATGGACTTGCGGATGGCTTCGATGGCTTCGTCGCGGGGAAGAATCTTGGAAATGGCGAAGAAGCAGACTTGAAGAATCGTGTTCATGCGGCTGCCCATGCCGGTATCACGGGCGACGCTGTAGGCGTCGATGACAAACAGGCGCGCTTTCTTGGCGATGAGCTGCTGCTGCACGGTGCGGGGGAGCTTGTCCCAGGTTTCATCGGCACTAAACGGGCTGTTGAGGAGGAAAGTGCCGCCATCGACGAGCGCGCTGAGCATGTCGTAGCGATCGAGGAAGATCCATTGGTGGCAGGCTACGAAGTTGGCTTTGGAGACGAGATAGGTAGAGTGAATGGGATTCGGACCGAAGCGCAGGTGCGAGGTGGTTACCGCGCCGGATTTCTTTGAGTCGTAGACGAAATAGCCCTGGCCGTAATTGGGAGTATTTTCGCCGATAATTTTGATGGAGTTTTTATTTGCGCCTACGGTGCCGTCAGCGCCGAGTCCGTAGAACTGGGCGCGGACGACCGAGTCCGGCTCAGTGGAGAAAGTTGGATCGTAACTCAGGCTGGTGTGGCCGAGATCGTCGTTGATGCCGACGGTGAAGTGCGTCTTCGGTTCCGCCTGGTTCAGATTGTCATAGACCGCTTTTACCATGGCGGGAGTGAATTCTTTTGACGACAGGCCGTAGCGGCCGCCGATGATTTCCACGGCGGAGCGTTTGGACTCGTGCAGGGCGTTGACGATGTCGAGATAAAGAGGCTCGCCGGCCGCGCCCGCTTCCTTGCAGCGATCGAGGACGGCGATCTTCTTTACCGATGCGGGCAGAGCTGCAGCGAAATGCTTGACTGAGAACGGGCGATAGAGGCGGACTTTAAGCAGTCCGACCTTTTCGCCGCGAGCGTTGAGGGCTTCGACGGTTTCGTGAGCGGCTTCGGCTCCGGAACCCATCATTACTATGACGCGCTCGGCGTCGGGTGCGCCGACGTAATCGAAAAGATGATAGGAGCGGCCGACCAGCTTCGCGAACTTATCCATTACCGACTGCACTTTTTCAGGGGCCGAGTCGTAGATGGGATTGATGGTCTCGCGCATCTGGAAAAAGACGTCGGGATTCTGCGCCGTGCCGCGCAGGACGGGGTGGTCGGGAGACAGAGCGCGCTGGCGATGCTCGAACACGCGATCCATATTGATCATGACGCGGAGATCGTCATCATTGAGGATTTCAATCTTGTTGACTTCGTGCGAAGTGCGGAAGCCGTCGAAGAAATGCAGGAAAGGGATGCGGGTCTCGAGGGTAGCGGAGTGGGCGATCAGCGCGAGATCCATGGCTTCCTGAACCGAATTTGAGGAGAGCATGGCGTAGCCGGTGGTGCGGCAGAACATGACGTCGCTGTGGTCGCCGAAGATGGAAAGAGCATGGGTGGCGATGGTGCGCGCGGAAACATGAAACGTCGTGGGCGTAAGCTCGCCGGCGATTTTATTCATGTTGGGGATCATAAGTAGTAACCCCTGCGAAGCCGTAAAGGTGGTGGCGAGAGCGCCTGTCTGGAGAGCGCCGTGGATGGCACCGGCGGCTCCGCCTTCACTCTGCATCTCGGTAACTTGGGGGACGGATCCCCAGATATTGAGGCGTCCCTCGGAGGCCCATTGGTCGGCCCACTCGCCCATGTTGGACGAGGGCGTAATGGGATAGATGGCGATGACTTCATTGACGCGGTAGGCGACGCTGGCAACCGCTTCGTTGCCATCCATGGTCTTGAACTTGCGCATCTTGAATCTCCTCTTTCGGCCGGTAGCGGCTGTGCAAGCGGGCAGGAAAATGTTCGGATGTCGACCCCACCCCAGGACAGCAATCACTGCCTGTGTCACCACTATGCCGGATAAAGCGAAGCTCAGTGGCGACATGGGTCACTGGGAATTGTGATGGCGGTCACAAGGGGCAAGGGCGGGGTTGGAAGTGGGGTTTTCAACCGGGGCCTCCAGGAACCGGGGCTAGGGTAATCACTGTAGATAGTGATTTGGGTCACATTCATGGACACAAGCCGTAGTACAATTCGCCCCCGACTCCCGGTTGCAATTTGGCGAACGAGTTAGTGGTCCGGGAAAATGCGGTCCAAAGCAGCTCAGCTTTGCACAAATGAGGAGGAAGGGATGCAATTTCAGTGCAAGATTTTCGGCAGCATGGTTGTGTTGAGTCTTGCGTTATTTACGGCAGCGGCATTCTGCGAAGACATGCCTGCTTCCGCGACGGCAGCGCAGACAGACACGGTGGCGGCGGGCGATCCGCTGTTGCAATTGCTCGTCTCCAAGGGAGTGCTTAATGCCGAGGAGGCGAAATCTCTGGTGGGAACCCCGGCGGAACAAAGGGCGAAGCTGCTGGCACTATTGCGGCAGAAGGGGATTTTGAGCGCGTCGGATTATGAAGATCTGACCACGCCGCCGGCTTCGGCACAAGTGGCTCCGAACCTGGTGGCATCGACGACGCCGATTTTGCCGGCGGCGGTAATGCAGAAGGAACCGGGACCGGTCATCGTTCCGCCGCCTGTCACAGCGCCCACGGTAGTGCCGGCGGTCTCGCCGCTGCGTGTATTGCCGGTCGACCCGCCAAAGAAAGACGGGTTGAATGCGGCATTCAAAATGGGACCGGTGAAAATGACGCCGTATGGCTTCCTAAAGGCCACTGGCGTCTACGACACCAGCAACCCCAACGGCGACGATATGCCGTTCCCGGGGTTGTTTCTGGGAACAACTTCGATTCTGAGCACGGGCCCGACGGAGGATCCGGAATTCCATCTGAAGGCGCGCTCTTCGCGTATTGGAGCCAATTTCGAGTGGCCGGATATGTCTCCGAAAGTGACACTGACGGGACGCATCGAAGCCGACTTTGAAGGCAACTTTAGCGAAGTCGATAACCGCGACGTTTCGTCGATTCGAAGCAGCAGTTTGTCATTCCGCCAAGCCTGGGTACGTATGGATTACGCGGCCAGCGATAAGACGGATGTCTACTTCGAAGGCGGGCAGGACTGGACGCTGTTCGGGTCAAGCGTGCTGCCAAATCTGCTGGAAACGACGGCGTTGGGCTACTGGTATGGCGATATCTACGAGCGCTCGCCGCAGTTCCAGTTCGGATTAGTGCAAAAGGTGGGCGATTCATCGCGCAACTTCAAGATCGCCCCGACGTTTGCGATCATGATGCCGAGCACAGGGCAGATTGAAAAGCTCGGTGATTTGGGACTTCAAGGGCAGATCGGACAAGGCGAACGCGAAGGCGCCGATTCCGGCCGTCCGGAATTTGAAGGAAGACTGGCCTTGCAGGCGCAGCTCGACAAAGCGCCCGCGGTTGCACCGGCGCAGATTTTCTGGAGCGGCTTCCGGGGCAAGCGCACTTCGATCGTTCCGGGCTCGGCAATGTCTACGGGGCCTGCAGCGTATGAGGCTGCATTCCCGAACGGTTTCACCACCTCCAGCAAGATGTACGGAAACCAGCTTGGCATTCAACTGCCAACCCGGTGGTTCACGCTGGTGGCGAGCGCCTATCGTGGTGGCGACCTGCGTTTCTTCTTCGGCGGCCAAGTCAATACGTTCTTCACCGACCTGGGAGGGCTGTCGAACGGAGTTACGTATGTTCCGCTCGATGGCGTGGTTGATGCTTCCGGCACACCGCAGCTGGCGTGCAACGGAACGTGGAACGCGGGAACGGGAACCTGCTCCGGCAGTATTGTGGTTGCTCCACAAAGGCCAATTCGAGCCTTTGGCGGATTCGTCAACCTTGGATTACCGTTATCGCGGTGGTTCAACGCGAATCCGAAAGGCCACAACGCCGGTTGGCAGCTGTATTTCGACATAGGGAAGGACCAGGTCGTGCACCGAGATCTGACAAATGCTTTCCTTACCGGCGAAGGAGCGTTGCCGCTCTTGATGGGCAAGATGGGCGCGTTGACCCTTTACTACAAATACAACCCTTACATCTCGTTCGGCTTCGAGCAGTCGATTTATGCCACGCGTCTCGATCCCGGGGTGAGTGGCCTCAACTACATGATTGCAGGAAGTCCAAGTAACGAATGGCAAGATCACCGGACGGAGTTCGGACCGATCTTTACATTCTAAACGAATCCCCGACTCCAGCGGGCCGCTTGCGGGCCTGCTGGGGACGGGACTTGACTATGTGGCCAGCGCACGCCAGGAATGCGGCCGGCGCTGGCCGATCACAATCCAAGTCTTGCGCCATGCCTTGTTGCGCGGGACGGGTTTCGGGATCACAATGTAGCGGTTCTGCGGGCCTTCTCTGGCAACCGGGCCTGTGGCATGGGGAGTGAAGCCGTTAAGTTCGCTGCGATCGAGGAGTTGTAGGCATGAGTAAGTTCGGAGTGACCCGATATGCGGCAATTCTCTTTGTCGCAGCTGTCTTTGCGAATGCCGCTTCGCGTAACAGCGAAATGCGGATCAAGGTGCTGGATTCGGAGACTCATTCGGCGGGTCTTCAAGGCGAAGACGTCCCCAAGAATTGCGATGGCGTGAATTTCGACGCTTATTGCAATAACAGCAAGACCGTACAAGTGACGAACACTTTGCTGGTGCAGGCAGGCAATGATCCACCGTTCCGCGTCTCCTGCAACATCGAGTCGAAATGGTCCAAGTGCACGCCCCTTCCGAAAGGCGAGAGCTTCGACGCACGACGGGAGAAGCGCGGCATTGTGGTCTATTACGTGGATGACAAGGGCAAGGTGCGGGGCCAGTTGTACACGTTCGTGGGCGGGGAACCAAAGGTGAGTGTCGCGGCAAACGGGGCGGCGGTTGCAGCTCCAACTCAAAACGCCGGACCGGCGCCAACGCAGGGCCCAGGAGCGGCTCCGGTTGCAGCGGCTGCGGCAAGCAGCGCGCGGGAAACGGTGAAATGTAGTTTCAGTTCGACGCCAGCGGGAGCGGAAGTAACAGTCGATGGCAAGTACGTTGGCAGCACGCCATCGGTGCTGGGCGTGGCAACGGGCAAACATGTAGTAACAATCTCGATAGCGGGCTATACGCAGTGGAAGCGGGAACTGGAAGTGACGACGGGGTCTGAACTGACAGTGAATGCGGTGTTGGAGAAGGCGCAGTAAGCGCGCGGGAAACCCGTTCAATTTCTGGCGGGAGGAACGCGCGGGGACAGGCGGGAAGGTTTCTACGAGCGCCTGCCCGATGTGGATTTGATCGGTTGGAGACAGGCATACGCATTGCGGGTGCCGAAGGGCTGTAAAGTGAGCGGCGCCCGGTTCTAAGATCGTCAATCCGTAAAGGAGAAAAACTGTGGCTACTCATGATGCATCTGGATCTGCTTTGCAAGCCAGCCATCTGAACCGGTGGTGGCACGTGGTCGGCGGCGTCTCCATGAACCTGGCACTCGGCTCTTTGTACGGCTGGAGCGTATTTGTGGCTCCGCTGGAAAAAGAGTTTCACTGGAAAAGGGCGGATACTTCCAATGTGTTCATCATCGCGGTGGTGGTGTTCGCGCTGACATTCATTGTCGCTGGCAGGCTACAGGATAAGCTTGGCCCTTTCAAAATCTCGATCATCGGCGCGATCCTGGTGAGCCTGGGATTTTTCCTTTGCTCCTATGCCGATAGCCTGACCAAGTTTTTCGTGTTCTTCGGCGTACTGGGCGGGTTAGGCAACGGATTTGGTTATGCAACGCCAATTCCAGTCATGTCCAAATGGTTTCCAGACAAACGCGGGTTGGCGGTGGGACTGGCGGTAGGCGGATACGGAGCGGGATCGGCGATCTTCGGACCACTGGCGGCAAACTGGTTGATACCAACCTACGGCTGGCGCACCACGTTCCAAGTGCTAGGCGGAATCTTTTTTGTGATGACGGTCTTCGGTGCGTTTCTGCTGAGGAATCCACCGGTCGGCTACAAGCCTGCTGGTTGGGTACCGGCGGCGGCATCGAAATCGGCGGCGACCACCTATGACTTCAGCCCTGGCGAGGTGCTGCGCACTCCGACCTTCTACTTGATGTGGGTGGGGTACGCGCTTGGTTGCGCGGCCGGCTTGATGGTCATAAGCCAGTTGGTGCCGTTTGCCAAGAGCGTCGGCATCCCGAGCACGACCTTGGCTGCGTATGGGCTGGTGGTGGGAGCGGTGGGCAATGCTTCCGGCCGCATTCTTTCCGCTTGGATGTCGGATCATTTGGGCCGCATCAACGTCTTGCGTTTGATGATTGGTATTTCCATGGTGGCGATGCCCATTCTGTATTTTGTAGGCGGCAATGTCGTGGGTCTGTTCGTGATGCTGTTCATTGTCTACTGGTGCTATGGCACCCAACTCTCAGTGAACGGAGCGACGGCAGCCGACTTTTGGGGAACGAAGAACCTGGGCCTCAATTACGGGATGCTTTTTACCGCCTGGGGTGTGGCTGGACTGCTCGGTGGACGAATCGGCGGCATACTTTACGACAAGTACCATAACTACCAGATGGCGTTCTATACCGCGGCAGTGCTGGCGGCGGTGGCGCTGGTGTGCGAGTTCTTAGCCAAGCGTCCGGCTCTACCGGAGGCAGCGATGGCGGGAAAGAGATCGGCGGCTTAGCGGCGCGGATTTCGTAGGAGCGGACTGGAAAGAGAGTATGGGCGCTTGCCAAGCAGGCGCCCATTATCCCGAAAGATTGCGCAAAAATTCACAAGAAGGGGTATTGATATGGCTGATATTCGTCCAAAACCGCAGGTGATTGAGACCACCGAAGCTCAAATTGCAGTCCATTGGAGGGAGGAGGAATACTACTATCCCACTTCGAAATTCATCGGCCAGGCAAACTTGACCGATCCTGACATTCTCAACCGGTTCAGCGAGGATAAGTTTCCCGAGTGCTTCCGGGAATACGCGGACATGCTGAGCTGGGACCAGTACTGGCACACGACGCTCGACACTAACGATCCTCCGTTCTGGAAGTGGTTCGTGGGGGGAAAGCTCAACGCTTCGTACAACTGTGTTGACCGGCATCTGGAGAAATACAAGAACAAGGCGGCGCTGATCTTCGTTCCGGAGCCGGAAGGCGACCCGATCATCTCGGTGACGTATCGCGAACTGTATGTGCGGGTGAATGAATTTGCGGCGCTGCTGCGCGATTTCTGCGGGTTGAAGGCTGGCGATCGCGTCACCATTCACATGCCCATGCTGCCGGAGTTGCCGATCACGATGCTGGCCTGCGCGCGGCTGGGCATCGTCCACTCGGTTGTGTTTGGCGGATTCAGCGGAGAGGCGTGCGGCACGCGAGCTGCGGATTGCAAGAGCCCGGTCCTGATCACGATGGACGGGTATTATCGCAACGGGAAGATGCTGGATCACAAGGCCTCAGCTGAGATCGCCATCGAGACCGCCGCAAAGGAAGGACATAAAATTGAGAAGGTCCTAGTTTGGCGGCGACAGCCAGGCAAGAGCGCAACCGCGACGGCATTCGCAAAGGGGCGCGATTTCTGGGTGGACGAAATCCTGCCGAACTACTCAGGTGAAGTCGTGCCTCCCGTATCGGTGGATGCGGAGCACCCGCTGTTCCTGATGTACACAAGCGGCAGCACAGGTAAGCCGAAGGGATGCCAGCATCGTACCGGCGGGTATCTGTCTTATGTAGCCGGGACTTGCAAATACATTCAGGACATACATCCCGAGGATGTTTATTGGTGCATGGCCGACATTGGATGGATCACGGGCCACTCGTACATTGTGTATGGCCCATTGGCGTTGGCGGCGACCAGTGTTCTGTATGAAGGTGTTCCCACCTATCCGGATGCCGGCAGAGTGTGGCGCATTGCGGAGCGGCTGGACGTGAATATCTTCCACACGTCACCGACGGCGATTCGCATGTTGCGCAAGTCGGGCCACGACGAGCCCACCAAGTACAACTACCACTTCAAGCACATGACTACGGTGGGAGAGCCGATTGAGCCGGAAGTCTGGCGCTGGTACTACGAGACGGTCGGCAAGCGAGAAGCGGTGATTGTGGATACGTGGTGGCAGACCGAAACTGGAGGCTTCCTGTGCAGTACGAAGCCGGCGCTCGATCCAATGAAGCCGGGAAGCGCTGGACCGGGGATGCCTGGAATTTATCCGGCAATTCTGGACGAAATGGGAGAGATTCTTCCTCCTGGATCCGGGAAAGCGGGGAACATTATCATCCGCAATCCCTGGCCCGGGATCATGCAGACGATCTGGGGAGACAAAGACCGCTTCGTCAACCAGTACTACCGGAAATACTGCAAGGATCTGAAGAGCAAGAATTGGAAAGACTGGCCGTATTTTGCGGCGGATGGATCCGTGCTTGCCGTGGACGGGTACTTCCGGATTCTGGGACGCGTGGATGATGTCATCAACGTGGCCGGTCACCGGCTGGGCACTAAAGAAATCGAATCGGCGTGCATGACGGTTTCCGAGGTAGCCGAGGCGGCGGTTGTGCCCGTGGTGGACGAGATCAAAGGGCGCGTGCCGGAAGTCTATATCGCTTTGCAGCCGGGGATCGCTGCCAGCCCGGAGATTGTGGAGAAGGTCAACAAGGCGATTGAAACCATCATTGGCAAGATTGCCCGGCCGAAGCACATCCACATTGTGCCGGATATGCCGAAGACGCGGTCGGGCAAACTGATGCGGCGCATTCTGGCTTCAATCTCGAACAACATGAATACCGGAGACATCACGACCTTGGCGAATCCGGATGTGGTCGAGAAGGTGAGGGAACTGGTGCAGGGAAAAGAGCCGGTTGCCGTAGCCGATGGACCGGAAGACCTGAAGCAGTTCGGTAAGGAAGAGTAGGGAAGATCGGGTGATCTTTGCGATCGGGTCATCGGGCGATTTAAAAGTGGGCGATTGAATCGTGCCGGTGGCCCGATCTGTTTTTGATTGGCGAAATGTCGATGGCGGCGTTAGCCAGATGCTTGCATCTGGCGGCGCTGATGCATCTGCTGCACGAAGGTCTCGACTGGAAGTTGACCTTTCTGGTTGAACAAAGTGACGAGGGCATCGCCAGCGGCAAGTGGAGAAGGCGGAACTGCATCGGTACTGGATTCCAGTCCTTCGGGTTCAACCTGAAGTTCAGGGGAGTCGCCGCCAGCCTGCAGGGAGTCAATCATGCGGCGTACGAGGGTTCTCTGCTCGACCGTCGATTGCACGAACTCTATCCCCATGCCAAATTCCGGATGAACGATGCGCACGACGCCGCCGACCTTCGCTTCAGCGTTGTTGGTGCGAAGTGAGAGCGTGACGCGCGTGGATTTAGGGAAAGGTGAGTTGGTCGTCAGATAGCAGCCGGCAAGGCTGAGTTCGGTGAGACGGCAAGCGACCGCCATGTCATCGGGCTCAGGTTCGGGAAGCTGATGCTTGAGCCAGCTGCGGAGCGCGTTGCGCTGGTCGGCGGTGAGGTCTTTGAAGCGCACCCCAGCCTGATCGCCCTCGCCTTCCCAGGCCATCTCTCCCCAAACATCGAACTTGGCATCGATACCGGGTAGCTTGAACGAGAAACGGAGCACGCTTTCCTTGGACTTGCGAGCGGAAAAATGCAATGCCATGCCGCCCTCGCAGATATCCAGCGTCTTGGCCGGGTAGCGGCCCGATCCGACGCACTCGACAGGAATCTGGACGGGAACACGCAACTGCGACCGGCGCTCTCGTTTCATGAGGGCGCGGACGGCGCGGAAACTGGATTTGGCGCGTTCGACAGCCAAGGGCTTGTGAAGGACGAAATGAGCGCCCATATCGAAACCGCCCTTGAGACCTACTTGCGGCTCAACGAGCACAATGGAAAGGGCGCGCTTGTTGACGGGAGCGGCCTTCGCGGCGCGCAGGACGTTGCCGGCGTCTTCCGGGTTGAAACAATCGACGATGATGGCTTCAAAGCGCTGACGGGTGATCTGACGGATGACGTCGTCGGTGGCGGAGAAATGCTCGACGCTAATCTCAAGATCGCTCAGGACGCGGCTTAAGACGCGAACTGTCTTGTCGTCCGAACTCCATAATATCGATTTCAGGCTCATGCTGGGTACGCTTGCAATCGGGGCCGTAAGCGGGCCGCGAAAAAGGGCTTATCGGAGATCCGGCAAGCACTGGTAGGGGGGAATCGCCGCCAGAGGCCCGATTAACACCTATTCGCACTCTAGGCGCATGGGATTCATGGGGTCAACGGCGTGGTCGCCTTCTCCATTACGCTGGTCACACGACCTTGTCGGGTACTTGCCTGTTTTCTTCGACTTTGCATAAGACTTGCCCGGAAGAAGTATGGCCTTCGGGGAGCTACGGGGGGTTAGCCCAAGTGGCGTGGAGGGTGGCCACTCGACTCGCAAGTGACTGTGGATCAATGGGATGGATAAGACTAGTTGGCGCGTGCCCATTTTTGTATTGACTGGAATTAAAAAACCTAGTATTATCAATGGCTTCCGTAGGCTTCTAGGGAATAAGGTAGTCGCACGCTGCAATTTTGTCTGGCCCGATGAATCCCTTAGGTGGCTTTCGGAATCCAAAATATTGTAGGAAATTGAGAAATAGGTCTTAATTACTTCACGGAACAGAAGGGACATTTTTCATGGCTAAGCGACGCGGAAACCCTAACTGGGGCAAACCCGAGCCTATCGGCCCGGTTACTCCCACAATCACCGAGTTTGAGCAGGTTGTGCACGAGTATAAACTTTCTCCGGACCAGTACTTGCGGTCGACACGGCTGCGAGAATGGGCGCGCCGGAACAAGAACTCCAAGTACATTCCTGAGCCGTTGCTGGAAGCTTGGGGCTTTGAAATCGAATCGACTCTTTAAGTTAGAGCGAGGTTAGAAGTTAGCGGGAGGGTCGCCACGGGCGACCCTTTCTTATTTTGCTACTAGCCTGGAGCTATGAGCCTTTCGATGACGCGTTACGTCCCTTTTGAGCCCAGCTCCAGGAGCTTGCTCGTGGCTCGAAGCTGGTGGTTCGCAGCTCAGAGCACCGTTGAGAGATACAATGGCCACCATGCTTCCCAACGTGAGACTCGGCGGTCCTGATCTGGTTGGGTTCGTCGTTGCCGTTAGTTTTGCAGCGGGACTGAACGTCTATGCGACGGTTGCGACGTTGGGATTGGTGGCTCATGCCGGGTGGGTGGAGCTGCCTTCGGGATTGCACCCGCTGACGAGTTGGTGGGTGATTGGCGCTTCGGCGGCGCTGTTTGCGGTTGAGTTCTTTGCCGACAAGATTCCGGGCTTCGACCTGGTTTGGAACGCACTGCACACTTTTGTTCGCGTGCCGGTGGCGGCGTTGATTGCGTACGGTGCAACATCGCAGCTTTCGCAGGAGAAGCAGTTGCTGGCCACGCTGGCCGGTGGAGCGATTGCGCTGGCGGCGCACGGCGGGAAGACAGCGGCGCGGGTCGCGGTTACACCGTCTCCCGAGCCGGCCTCGAATATCGCGCTCAGTGCGGGGGAAGATACGCTGGCGATTTTTCTGACCTGGTTTGCGGGACAACATCCGCTTACGGCAGCTTCGATTGCTGTGATTTTTCTGGTAGCGATTGCGGTTGTGATTCGCACGGTGGTGCGGGCGGTGAAAAACTTGTTCCGGAGTAGAGGAGAGATCATTGCGGAGCAGAAGCAGCTGGATGCGGCATACGAGCGTTAAGTTTGGGACTTTCGAGCTGGATGTGTGGCAAACTGCGCCTTGGGAAGATTGGAACGGTAGGGATCCTTCGACTTGCAGATGCTGCGCTCGGGATGACAGGGGAATTGTTGGGCTGTGACTGAAAACTGACACATGGGAACTGACAACTGGGAACTTATTTATGACTCCTCATGCACCTTTTACCGATGTGCCCACCGCGATTGAAGATATTGCCGCGGGACGGATGATTGTTGTGGTGGATGATGAAGACCGCGAGAACGAAGGCGATCTGACTCTGGCGGCGGAGAAAGTTACTCCGGAAGCGATCAACTTCATGGCCAAGTTCGGGCGTGGACTGGTTTGCCTGGCGATGACCGAAGAGCGGCTCGATCATCTGCGGATCGGCAACATGACGTCGGAGAACACTTCGCAATATGGGACCGCGTTCTGCGAGGCGATCGATGCTCGCGAGGGTGTGACGACGGGGATTTCGGCCTATGACCGCTGCCACACGATCGAGGTTGCGATTGATCCGGCGACGCGGCCCTCGGACCTGGCGCGGCCGGGACATGTGTTTCCGCTGCGGGCGCGCAAGGGTGGAGTGCTGGTGCGGGCAGGGCAGACGGAGGCGTCGGTGGATTTGGCGCGGCTGGCTGGGATGGTGCCGGCGGGGATCATCTGCGAAATCATGAAAGACGATGGCACGATGGCGCGCGTGCCGGACCTGATCGAGTTCTGCCGGACACATAACATGAACATGCTCACGGTGGCGGAGTTGATCCGATATCGCATGCAGCATGAACGCTACGTGCATCGCGTGGGAGAGGCGATGGTGGAGACGCGGCATGGAGAGTTTCGCCTGATTGCGTATGAGAGCGAAGTGGACGGCGGCGATTCGCACATCGCGCTGATTCGCGGAGATATCAGCGATTCGGCGAAACCTGTGCTGGTGCGCATGCACGCGCATTGCCTGCTGGGCGACGTGTTTGGGGCCACGGGATGCGAATGCCATCGTACGCTGGAGGCGTCACTGGAAACGATTGCGGCGGAGGGGCGCGGTGCGCTCATCTATCTGCACCAAAGTTCGCGGGGATTTTCGGCGGAGAAGATTGGGGATCAGTCGTTTCTGACGTTCCATCGAGAGCGCCGGTTGCCGACGCTGCCGGAAAGCGAGCGCAAGATTCAGCGCGAGATTGGGCTGGGGGCGCAGATTCTGTCGGATTTGAACCTGAAGCGGATTCGGCTGCTGACGAATCGTCCACGGCGTGTGGCGGCGCTGGAGGGATTCGATATTGAGATTGTGGAGCAGGTGCCGGTGATTCTGGGGACACTGAAAGAGTAGGGCAAATCAGCGGGGAGTTTATTCCCGCACCGCCGTGATTTCCTGGCAATCGAGCAACTTTTTTGCGGACCGTGGGTTTCCTGAACAGCATCAACACTAAGTAATCTTTTCCGTTGCTCAGAGGTGCAGTGACGGCAAATCAACACTTCTCCGTTTTCACTCCAGTGGGAGAACCACGATGCTCGATATCAAGAGATACTACCCGGCGATAGTCCTGTTCCTGGCAGTGATGTTTCAGCCGCAATTGCACGCTTCCATCAACATCCTCAATAGCGGCGCTAAGGGAGATTGCGTCACGAACGACGCACCCGCCATTAATGCGGCCATCCAATCTCTTGCCAACAGTTCCACTCATTCGGGTGAAGTTTACTTTCCCAAGCCTCCGGGGGGCTGTTATCTGGTGGATGAAGCGATTCAGCTTCCTGGCGGGCCCACTAACTACGCCTACAACGTGGTCATATCCCTCGTGGGCGGGGGGCGCGGCGTATCAGTAATCAAAGCCGGGGCGGCGATGAATGCCGTCCTTCAAAAGGACGCCTTCTGGGATAAAGGTGACACGGTCACCGACATGACATTTGATGCGAATGGGCTGGCTAAGCATGCCATTGATGTCGAGGGCGGCACGGAAATCCGATTCACGCGAATCGAAGGTTTGAACGGGACGGTCGACGATTTGCGCCTCAACGGCCCAACCAATGCGACGGGCGGCGAAGATTATATTACCGACAGCTACTTTGCAAACTTCAAAACCTTTCCTCCTTACAACGTTTACGTCGGAACTTCAACCGACAACAAATTTACGAACAACGTCATGTGGAACGCAAGCGTGGCGAACGTTATAGAGGCCACCGGCGGATCGAACCATTTCATCAGTAATCATGCCTATGGATGGCCGCTGCAGCTTTGCCCCACCTACAGCTTTATCACCGCTTTCACTTCGATATGGATTGGCAATCAGAGCGACTGCTCGAACGAAGCGGCATTTCTGGTGAATAACTGGCAGGCGCTGATTGAAGGGAACTTTGTTCAAGGGGCCGTCAATCACGGAGTGTGCATATCTCCGAAGGCCGGCGATGTGCAAGTGATTGGCAACAACATGAGCTTCACCAACCCGAATGCGTCGGCGGACAATGCCATCGTGCAGGGAGTGATGGAAGGCGGTCAGGTCTCGTGCAAAGGGCCCGGAGTTCATACGGCAACATGGGGAAACAGCCTCAACTATGGAGCGTCCAATATTGTGGTGAATAATTGGCCAGCCAGTAATGAAAGCCTCTGGACTGCGCTGTTCACAGGCAGCGTCAACCAGAGTCCGGCCATCGGCATTGGCACTACCGCGCCCCAGGCGACGCTGGACGTAAACGGTTATGTGCGCCTGACGACAAATTCGAGTGCGCCGGCGTCCTGTGAAAACTCGAACAAGGGAGCCATTGCGCTCAATAGCGCAAGCCATATTTGTATTTGCGATGGCAGTTCGTGGAAGCTCGATAGTTCCGGACAAGCGTGCCCGTGGTGAGGGTGTTTGTGCTTTAAGGAAAACAAACCGTGCAGAAGTTGACGAGGCGGGCAAGGTCTGGTGGAGGATCTACCTTGTTATTAGAGACGATCTGACCATCTAGAACGACGACCGTCTAGAACGGTTTTCGAGGCGTGATCACTTCATCTTTAATAAAGAACTGCGCCGAGCATTGCTGCGAGCCGCAGATGGTGGGCAAAAGGCCGGCCATTTGCTTGCGAGTAATTAAACCCAATGTGCCGCACGAAGGGCAGGAGAGCACCGCCCAATAGGGATCTTCCTTTTCACCGACCTCACCCGCATTTTCGAGCACGAAGACGGTGCCCGGCTCCATTTGTTCAGGAATCCATTCGTTGATAATGCTCAATTCGGCGATCATCATGCCTCCGGTTTCCTTCCCAATCGTGTCTCAGGCCCTGCGAGCCCGGCGAAGTAGTTGAACAGGATCTGAAGCTGCGTCTTTTTTTTGCGAGTTATGTTTCTGCGTGCCAGTCTTCTGCGAGCCTGCCTTGCGAGACCGAGCCTGTCGTCGATTCGAAACCGGCATTTCCTTCGTCTCGCGATCCATTGGACTTTGATGTAGGATTGCGCGCTGCATCTCTCCGCGAACGCGGCGGACTTCGTCGCTGAGGCATATATCGAACATCGGCTGATCGGAATTTTTTAGCAGGTCCACAACCTGCCGCGCGGACGTGCGAAGGTACAAGTTCGTTCCGTCGGTGAGCAAGTGATATTCGGACGCGGCCCTGACAGTGGCGGCCAGGCTGGTACCGAATTCGTGCGACAGAAACGCGATCACCTTGCGAACACGCTGCAACGAGAATCCGCGGCGGCGAAGCTGCGAGATGACGGCTGCGGTCATAAGCTGATCCCAGCTGTAGAGACGGCGGTGTCCCTGGTGGCTCGGCTTAATCAGGCCGCGTTCATCCCACCATTGCAACTGACGGGGCGTAAGGCCCGTCAGGCTTGCGACATCGTGAGTTGTGAACTGCCGTTTCATTCTTGTTCTGATTCTCGCGTCAAAGTGAAGCGGTTCAAATCCGCCAAATCAAAAATCAGTCAAAACAAATTTGCTTAGAAATGTTTGAGACATTTTAGGCGCAGCATGCTGTGAATCACTGCATGTTTTGACAGTGTAGTTATTGACTAGGCGGGTACGGGTGCGAAGCGCGGCTTGCCCAGATTCCTCCTTGCAAAAACCACTTGCTCGGAATGATAGATCGCTGATGGATGCGGATATTTGAATGTCATAGTGTCCTGCATTAACATGAACGGACTTCCATCTCGGGGTTCGGTGCGCTTCATGAATCGACGATCGCAGATTTTTGTGGCAGCGATTGCGCTGCTGGTTGTTTCTTCGGCCAATCTTGTTTCCCAGCAAAAAGAGAGAAATCGCCAGCTGGATGAAGGGGCGCAGAGGCAGGCCCCCAAAGCGAGCCAATCTGAGGCGCCTGAAGATCAGAACGCAAAGGAAGACGCGAGCTCCGAAGGCGATCCTCTGTTCCGAGGGATGAAGTACCGGTCGATTGGGCCATTTCGCGGGGGCCGTTCGATCACCGCGTCCGGCATCCCGGGCGATCCCACAACTTATTACTTTGGCGCGACTGGCGGCGGAGTTTGGAAATCGACCGACGGGGCCAACACTTGGACGCCGATATTCGATCACGCGGGCGCGCCGGGCATTGGAAGCCTGGCGGTTGGAGTTTCCGATCCGAACGTAATTTATGTGGGAACGGGCGAGGGGTGTTTGCGCGGCAACATTGCGCAGGGGGATGGGGTTTGGAAATCGGTGGATGCGGGAAAAACCTGGAAAAACATTGGGTTGAAGGATTCGCGCGCGATTGGGAAAGTAATTGTCAATCCGCACAATGCGGATGTCGCGTTTGTGGCGGCGCTCGGTCATCCTTATGGGCCGAATGCGGAGCGGGGAGTTTTCCGCACCACCGACGGCGGCAAGACGTGGGAGAAGGTTTTATATAAGGATGAGAATACGGGCGCGGCCGATGTTGTGTTCGATCCGCAAAACCCGAATGTGTTGTTTGCGGCGTTGTGGGAGGTGCGGAGGACGCCGTGGTCACTCGAAAGCGGCGGATCGGGCAGCGGGATCTATCGATCGAACGATGGCGGAGCGACCTGGAAGCATGTGGAGGAGCACGGACTGCCGAAGGGACCGTATGGCCGCATTGGCGTGGCGGTCGCGTCGAATTCAGAGCGGGTGTACGCGCTGATCGAAGCGAAGGAAAATGGCGGGCTGTATCGCTCCGACGACGGAGGAGAGAGCTGGGATCTGGTAAACGGCCATCATGGGCTATACCAGCGGCCGTGGTATTACATGCACGTGACTGCCGATCCGCAGGATGCGGAGACGGTGTATGTGGCGGATGTAGAGTTTTTCAAATCGACCGACGGCGGACGGACATTTAATAAGGTGAAAGTTCCGCATGGCGACAATCACGGCCTGTGGATCGATCCGAAGAATACGAAGCGCATGATTGCGTGGGACGATGGTGGGGCGACGGTCAGTTTGGATGGAGGCAAATCATGGACGCGTGAGGACAATCAGCCAACCGGGCAGTTTTACCATGTGGTCACCGACACGCGTACACCGTATTACGTGTACGGTTCGCAGCAAGATAATTCCAGCGTGGCAATTGCCAGCCGCAGCGACAGTGGCTCGATTGGCCGCGAGGAATGGTATGCGGTAGGCGGCGGGGAAGCGGGATATATTGCGCCGAACCCAGCCGATCCGAACATTGTGTTTGCGGCCGATTATCAGGGCAATCTGACGCGTCTTGACCGGCGCACCAATCAGGTGCAGAGCATTGAAGTGTGGTCGGAACTGACCGATGCGCGAGGCGCGGCTGGGCTCGAACACCGGTTTCAGTGGACGGCGCCGATTGTGATTTCTCCGCAGGACGCGAACACGGTGTACTACGGCGGCGAACGGATTTTTAAAACCACCGACGGCGGGATGCATTGGGAGGCGATCAGTCCCGACCTGACGCGCAACGATAAAGCGAAGCAGACAGCCTCTGGTGGGCCGATCACGGTTGATGACACCGGAACCGAATACTACGACACAGTGTTTTCGATTGCGCCGTCGGCGGTTGCGAAGGGACTGATTTGGGCGGGAACGGACGACGGACTGATTCAGGTCACGCGCGATGAGGGGAAGAGTTGGACCAACGTTACGCCGAAGGATCTGCCGGAATGGAGCCGCGTGAGTTTGGTTGAGGCTTCGCCATTCGACGCCGGCAAGGCTTATGTCGCGATTGATCGGCATCAGAACGACGATCTCGGGATTTACATCTACAAGACCGCCGACTATGGCGCGACTTGGACGCGGCTTGGGGCGGGCATTCCCGAGGGAGCGTTTGTGCGGGCGGTGCGCGAAGACCCGAAGAGGAAAGGGTTGCTCTACGCGGGGACGGAACGAGGCATTTATGTTTCGTTCGATGACGGCGCGCACTGGCGCAACCTGCAACTGAATCTGCCGAATGTGCCGGTGCATGATTTGGTCATCAAGAACGATGATCTGGTGGTGGCGACACATGGGCGGGGCGGGCATTTTGGATTCTGGATGATGTCTCTCCGCTGCGGCAGTATGCCGATTCGGTGAGCGGCGAGGATATCCATCTTTATAAGCCGGCGACGGCGTATCGTATTCACGGCGGCGAATCGTCGAGGCATCACGCTTTTGCGGGAGAAAATCCGCCGAGCGGGGCGGTGATTTACTACTACTGTAAGAAAGCACCGAAAGACGAAGTAAAGATTGAGATTCTGGATGGGGCTGGCAGTGTGATTCGCCACTATTCGAGTAAGGCGACGGAGCCACTCGATGAGCCGCTCGATCCCGACGACAAGAAGCCGGAGCAAGAAATCAAGCCGGAGGATGGGCTGAATCGATTTGTTTGGGATTTGCATTATGACAATGCGCATCGCGTTTCCGGCTATTACTTGTGGGAATACGGCGATGGAGCGCGCGGGCCACTGGCCGTGCCGGGAAATTATCAGGTGCGTCTGACCGCGGACGGGAAGAGAGAGACGGCGGCATTTGAATTGAAGATCGATCCGCGGGTTACGGTTTCGCAAGCCGATCTGGAGAAGCAGTTCAAGATGGAGATGGATCTGGAAGAGCAGTTGAACAGCGTGTATGACGCGGTCAATCAGATTCAGGATGTGCGGGAGCAACTGGAAGGGCTGACGAAGCGGCTCGCGCCGGGCGATTCATCGAAGGCGCTGATGGATGGCGTGAAGGCGCTGGATGCCAAGCTGCTGGAGGCGAGAGATCCGCTGATCAATTTCAAGATCAGCGCGAGTGAGGATTCGCTGGCTTATGTGCCGGGGATCGACGGGAAGCTGGCGTTCCTTTCGATGAACGTGTCGGGATTCGCGGATGCGGCGCCCACCGCAGCGGAGTACCAGGAGTTCGATAAATTGAAGAAGCAGACCGATGAGCTGCTGGCGCGCTGGGAGCGGGTGAAGAGCGTCGAGATCGGAAGCTTCCAGAAGCTGGCAGCCGAGCACAATGTGTCACCGATCTATGTGCCGGATGTGCGCAGCGAGCGGGTTTTGGGCGGCGCGGAGAACTAGCCCGCGTTTTGTTCTACCACGCTCCTTCTTTTCGTCCCCACCACCAGAGGAGTCCTACGGTGGTCGTCGACTGTTCTGTGCTGAAGATGCCCTGTTCGTCCGTTAGAAACGACGGCCGATTGGAGAAATCGCGGCGCCACTCGTAGCGCATCAGCATTCCATCCGCCATCTTGTAATCGAACGTGACAGTGTTCTCTTTGAGCGCCTGCGTGATTCCGCTGAACAGTCCTCCCCGATCAGACATATATTCCGCGCGTGTTGCCAGCGCCAGTTTTGGAGTGATCTGATATTGAATGTAGGCGGCGCCTCCATCCACGTTGGCGGGCGCGGAGGATTCTCCCGGAGCCTGATTTCTCCAGAGGCGTTGAATTACATAATCCCCTTCGACTTGCAATGTCAGTTTGCTTGTGGCCTGCCATGTCGCGTAGCTGTCGAAGATGTGAGTTAGTCCATTGGGTGCGGGGCGGATTGCGACAAAGCACAGCCCCGGCAATGTTGAGATGGGCCCACAAGCGTCGACCGGTGTTCGGTCTGCATGCTCTTGGCCGAGATAGTAGTTCATCGTCCACGTAAGCGTTTTGCGGGGCTTGGCCGTGAAACCGAATAACTCGTCCTTGAAACCGTTGGTGGATTCGGCCTGGTTGGTGCCATTTACTACCCAATAGTTGACTGCAAAGCGGTCGTTGATCGGGAGGTTTGCTCGGAGTCCCATGTGATAGAACGGCAGAAAAGAGAACCAGAGAGACCGTGAATAGTTGATCTGGTCCTTCGTGTAGCTGCCCTCGGCGCCGAGCGAGCTCGCCCATTTGCCGAAGTCGATATTAAGACCCTTGCCGATTGGTACGACATAAGTCCCATAGACCTGAAAAATGTCTTGATAAATATCGGGGCGTGGCTCGTTATCTGGATTGCCTTGCGAAGCGCCCGCAGCCTGACCGAACTGCAGATCGAGACGTCCGCCCCAGCGGCGTCCGACGGCCAGGTCGGGAGGATGGTCGATAATCACGTCCGCCTGATTCAGGCTGAACTCGTTGCTGAGAGCGTCGTAGGCACGCAACAAATTCACGCGGCCGACCGGATGGTTGAAGTTGTATTCGTAGTACGTATCGAGCGCGAGATTGATGGTGGTGCCGTGCAGAAAGTCGAGACTCTTGCGGTCGTCGGCGGTGAGGAAGTTCTGCCTAGGGGCGGTATCGCTCGGGGGAACCGGGGGTTCGGTGGCGGCGGTGCCGGCCGCTGCTGCCTGAGGTGCCTGCGTGTCTGACGTGAGCTGCTTCACCAGCGCCTTCAGCTCGCTCACTTCCGCTTCCAGTTGCTCCACGCGCTGCTGTAGATCTTGCGAGACTTCCGCCTGCGGAGTTGCTGGCGGCTCCGGTTTCGTCGATTGCGCTTGAAGAGGAATCGCAACAGCAAACATCGCGATTGCGACGAATTCAACAATGAAACGCCGAAGTACGCCAATTCCGCAGGTATCCACAAACGAAAAAATAGAAGGAATGCAATTCATAAAGACCTCGTTCGCCGCGGCGGCCGATTGCTGTGCTGACGCAAGAGTAGGACCGCACACCAACGCAGGATACCTACGTAAGGAAAGCCGGGGCTGTGACGTGTGTACAGAGAGGGTGTAACAGTACGCGTGCAAGATCGGTCGATGTGAAAACAAAAAGCGCGCCGGGGAAGCGCGCTTGTGGGATTAAATTCTCGTCTAGATCAACATCTCACTTCGCCTAGATGAACATTTCATCGTGGGGAACGCCCATACCGTTTTTTGGGGAACGGCGTTTGTTGCCCAGGAAAACCTCCACTCCAGTTGACAGAGCTGCCATCAGGCCATTGACCTGACGCAAAGGCGAAATAACCGTTTTGTGGACGGCGTCACTGGTTTCCTCGACGCGATCCATGGTGCGATTGAGCAGCTCATCGGCGCGGATGACCTGGAGCCGAGTGCGATCGAGGACATCGGTGAGGGTGGCGTCGATGCGCTGAAGCTGATTACGCACCAGTGTGCTCGATTCGGAGACGTTGGTCGTAAGGCTTTCCAGCTTCGGGCGAACTTCGGTGAGGAAGGCGTGCGCTGTCTCGACGGTGGGCAGCACCTTGGTTTGGATTTCGGTTGCCAAGGCCTCCATTTTGGCCGAACTTTTGCGCACCGCAAGGTAGAGAGCCGCGAGAATCAGCGCCTGCAGCACCACGGCGAAAGCGGTCGCGGCGATAAAAACTTTCAGGAGATTATCATCCATAGGCTCCTCCTAGAACCGCAGCGTTAGACGTTCTTGGGCGGCTCGGCGGTGGCAGCCGTAGTTTCGTTGTAGGCCTGCCTGCCGGCTTCGTATGCGTTACGGAAGCGGTCACCCTGCTGGTTGATTACATCACGACCGCGATCCATCCAGTCGTTGGCCTGTTCACGCGCGCGGCGCGCTTGATCACGAGCGCGCTCGGCGCCCTCCTGGGCCTTTGAACGGATAACATCGCGTGTTTCATCGCCCGAGCGCGGAGCATACAGAACGCCAACCACCGCGCCTACTCCAAGACCAGCGAGAAACCACAGAAAACTGCTACCGTCACGATCCGCCATAACTGCCTCCTCGATAAATTCTGTTCTGTTCGGATGTTAGCACTGGGATTTGTGAAAGACAATTCATGGTGGTCTGGAGCGCTACAGGGGTTGCCATCCGTCCCCCCTGCAAATAGATGATGAGGCGGGACAGGCGGTTGCCGCGCCGAAAATGAAAGTAAGCCTTGTGCAGAGGGCGGCAAAGGCGGACAATGAGGCGTTCCAGGAGAGTAGTTTGTCCGATCGCAAATACAGGCAGCGGGGATACCAGGACTCCGGCGGCGACGCGCAAAAGAAGTTTGAGAAGCCTGCAGCCGCGCCGAAAAAGGATAATACGTTCGGTCCCCGGCCGCTGAATATGCCGGGAACGCGAACCGTCTCCCGTTGTGCGGAGTGTGGCGCTCTGCTTGAAAATCTGAGCGAGACAGTCGGACAATGTCCGAAGTGCGGATTTGAACTGCACGCTTGCAAGCAATGCGAGCACTTCGATCCTTCCACTCGCTTTGAATGCAATCAGCCGATTGCGGAGAGAATTTCCCCCAAGGACAAGCGGAATAATTGCTTGTTGTTTTCCATGCGCGTGCGGCTGGAAAAAGAGACGTCAAGCAAGCAGGCGCAACGGCCCAACGATGCGCGGCAGGCGTTTGAAAATTTGTTCAAGAAGTAATTTCTAATTCTTAAGAGCGGCTTCGATTCCAAGAGCAGATTCCTCACTGCGCTCGAAATGACAACTCTGAGTCGGGTCACAACGAGCTGGTTCCCCGTGGCCGGAATGACGAGGCCTGAGTTCGAATGACAAGGCTACGGCTTTTGCGTTGGGCGGAGCAGGATTTCGCTCACGAACGATTGCTGGGCCTGTGTCACGATCATGGCCACGGCATGCGCCACGTCGGAGGCTTGCAGCATTTTCTCCGCGTTCTTACCGGCATGCGAGCTGAAATCGGTATGCACCGAACCAGGGCAGACGACCGAGACGCGGATGTTGTGCGGGCGGAGTTCTTCGGCGACGGAGTAGCTCAATCCGTTGAGTCCCCACTTTGAAGCCGCGTAGGCGGCGCCGTTGGGCAGAGCGTTCTTGCCGGCGAGCGACGAAATGTTAACAATATGGCCACTAGGCGCGCGAATCATGAGCGGCGCGAGGCTGCGGATCATGTAATAAACACCGCGCAGATTCGTGTTGAAGATGCTGTCCCAGCCTTCAGGCGCCAGCTCATGAATTGGGCCTGACGGGCCCATGATGCCGGCGTTGTTGACGAGGATGTCGAGCCGATGGAAGGTTCTCTCGAGGCGCTCGGCCAGCGACTGAACCGAGCGCAGATCGGTGACATCGCATTCGATAATGGCTGTTTGGTGGCCGGCGTCTCTGATTAAACTGGCGGTGTGTTCGAGCGCGGGACGCGAGCGTCCACACAGTACTGTTTGCGCTCCGAGGGCGGACAGCTTGGCGGCGATGGCGGCGCCGATGCCTTGGCCAGCGCCGGTTACGACTGCGATTTGCCCGGCGAGGGAAGCGTTTGGCGAGCTCTGATTCAAATGGACCTCCTTGAGCGAAGGAACATGCATAGGCGCGGGAATGCGATGGCCTGATTTTATATGGTGTGCGCCGCGACGCAGCCGAAGGTACGAGCGGACGAACCATGCCGGGCAACTGGCCATCCATGAGCGATACAGGACGCATCCAACATATGAAGGTGGTGCGCTTAAACCGGCTTGCTATCGCTCGACTACATCCTTATAATCCGCTCACCGGAATAATCTTTAAGCCGCGATCTGGCATGCGGCCAAGGATTTACGGGTAATCCCCATGGCAAGCAGGTGGTCATGGCGAGGCTGGCGGCAAGTTCGGCTGCCGGACAGTACGTGAATCCAAACTTCCTTAAAGAGTGAAGGAGCCACAGGAAATGAAGAGAATTGTGCTTGCGATGTTGCTGGTAGCATCGGTTACCGCCGTCGCCCAAACCGCCTCGACGCCCGCGCAATCGGCGCCGCAGCCAAATGCCGCGCCCGCCGCAGCGCCGCAGCCAAGCGCAGCGCCCGCCGCGGCACCGCAGAAGAAAGAGATCAAAGACCCAGCCGAGTACAACGCATACATGGGTGCGTTGGGGCAGCAGGATGCGGCAGCCAAAGTAAGCGGAATGGAAGCGTTCCTGGTGCAGTATCCGAATAGCGTGATGAAAGAAGACGCGCTGGAAATTTTGATGGGTGCATACGAGCAGACGAACAATTCCGCAAAGACACTCGATACCGCGCAAAAATTGCTCCTGGCGAACCCCTGCAACCTGCGCGCGCTGGCGCTGATCACGTATTCGAAACAGACCATGGCGGCGGGCGGGAAAGGTGCGCAGAATTTAACCGAGGCGGGCCAGACCGGCGAAAAGGGCCTGCAGTGTTTGCAGACCGCGACCAAGCCCCCGGATACGTCGGATGCAGACTGGCAAAAACTGAAAACGCAGACCACCGGGATCTTCAACAATGCGGCGGGCATGAGCGCATTCGCGGCGAAAGATTTTGCCAAGGCCGAGCAGTATCTGCGGGCCGCAGTGGCAGGCGATCCGACAAATCTGACCGAGGCATATTATCTGGGGCGTGCCGACCTGTCGCCAGGAGCTTCGGAAAGCGATGTCGAGGGACTTTTCTACATCGCGCGCGCTTCCGATTTGCAGGCGGACGCAGCCGGCAAAGCGCAGATCGCGGACTACGGCAAGAAGATGTACAAGAACTATCATGGCAGCGAAACTGGATGGAGCGACGTTTTGGCGCTTGCCGCTACCGCGACCAAGCCGCCGGATAATTTCACGATTGCGAAATATGTCCCCCCCACTCCAGCCGAGCAGTGCACTGACCTGATCAAGAGCAAGAAGGTCGAGGAAATGAACTTTGCGGAGTGGCAACTGTGCCTCTCGGAAGGTGCGGCGGGAGACGCCGACAAGGTGTGGACCACGCTCAAGGGGAAGCCGCTGCGGATGGTGGCGCACGTGATGAGCATCGACTCTCCCAAGCAACTGAAACTGGCAGGCAGTTCGGATGACATCGACGCCAAGCGCGCAGATATCGATCTGACCATGTCGGCAGCGATTCCAGCGAAGATGATGCCGAAGGAAGACGCCGACATGGATTTTGAAGGGACACCAATTTCCTACGTGGCGAAGCCCTTTGTGATGACGATGAACGATGGTGCGCTCGTGGTAAAGGCGCCTGCGAAGCCGTCGCCCACGCACAAGAAACCTGCCGCGCAATAACACGGCACGGAATCGGATGACAGAACGGGCGGCCCGATTGGGCCGCCCGTTTTCGTTGTCGTAGGAACTCAACTTGTGTGGTTGTGTGGAACTGCGCTTACGCGGCAGTCATCGGACCTGTTTTCTTTCAAAGGTGACCGGGCGCGCGCTGCGCGGAGGACGTTTGGCTCCCGACCGCAAGGGGCGAACATCGATCTTAAGCTCCTGCATGGTGCGGCTGAGGGTGTTGCGGTGCATCCCCAGTTCGCGCGCGGCCTTGCACTGATTGCCGCGGTTTTCTTCGAGCACGGTGACGATAAATCGTTTCTTAAATTCGCGGACGGCCTCAGAATAAAGAATATTGCTCTTGTACATCTGAAGGATGAGGGCTTCCAATTGGTCTTTCACTGCCGCCTCGTTTCCGCACCTTCAACTGAAATCCCCGTGGGCAACGATTACCGGGCCGAACTGCCAGCTTGAAGGGCACTGCCTATTTCGCCGGCGGCACATGCCGCATGTAATCCAGCCCCTGGTAGAAGCGTTGGCGCAATTCCGACGGTGCGAGCCAGATCGCAGCCCTTCCGCCTACCAGGAAATAGGGAGCTAGTTGAGACTCATCCAGCCATCTTGCGGCAGGAGCGAAAGCAGTCATGGCGGTAAGGACAATCGCTACCACCAGGGCGCCTCGCAACAAGCCCAGAACAGCTCCCAGAATTCGATCAATCGTGCTGAGCCCGGCCTTCTTCATCGTCCAGCGCGCAAGCCGTCCCGCAAAACCGGCTACGACCAGCACCGCAAGAAAAATGATAAGGAAAGCGGCAATCTCGCCAACCCATGGCGACTTCAGATAGGGCGCGAACCAATCCGCCAGGCGCTGATACTGCCAGGCGGCCAGCAAATATCCGGCGACGAGGCCAGCCAGATGAAAGGCTTCGTGAAAGAAGCCCTCCATGGCGGCCCCGACGACGGAAAAAGCCAGGAATGCCAGGATGATCCAGTCTGCAACGCTCATAAAGAATGACCGTGAAGCGAGTGCAGCAGCCTAGATTTCCAACTCGCGTCCCGTCAACTGACGATACGCCTCGAGGTACTTTTCGCTTGTCCGCTTCGCAACCTCTTGGGGGAGGGCCGGCGCGGGCGGTTGTTTGTTCCAGCGGATTTCTTCGAGGTAGTCCCTTACATACTGCTTGTCGTACGAATTCTGCGCTTTGCCCGGCTCATACGTGTCGGCCGGCCAGAAGCGCGAGGAATCCGGTGTGAGCACCTCATCCGCCAGTGTGATTCCCTGGGCGGTAAGGCCAAATTCAAACTTGGTGTCGGCAATCAGGATGCCGCGCTGCCGCGCATGGTCGGCGGCTTTCTTGTAAATACGCAAGGTGAGGTCGCGGAGTTGGTGGCTCAGCTCGGGATCGACCAGCTTGCACATTTCTTCGAAAGAAATGTTGATGTCATGCCCGGTCGTCGCCTTGGTGGCGGGCGTGAAAATGGGCTCTGGGAGTTGGTCGGACTCTTTCAACCCCGCCGGCAACTTGATGCCGCAAACCGTGCCGGTCGCTTTATATTCCTTCCAGCCGGAGCCTGAGAGATAGCCGCGCGCCACGCATTCCACGGGAAACATCTGCGCGCGCATCACGATCATGGAGCGTCCGCGCAGGTCGGCTGCATACTTGCGAACCGCCTCGGGATAGCGATCCACATCGGCGGTCACGAAGTGGTTGGGGACAATGTCCTTGAGAAAATCGAACCAGAACAGCGACATCTGCGTGAGCACGCGGCCCTTGTGGGGGATGCCCGTGGCCAACACATAGTCGAAGGCGGAAATGCGGTCGGTGGCCACAAAAAGCAGATGGTCGGCGTCGAGGTTGTAGACGTCGCGGACCTTGCCGCTCGCATGCAGTTGGAGGTCGGAATAGCCTGTGTCCAAGAGAACGTGATCGAGAGTATGGGAGGTCATTACTTATTTTACCGGGAGAAAACTGTCGGGTATTCTAGCTGCCGAAAAAAATTTGTCAACGCCTTCCGTCACGTGCCCATGGCTGGGATGAACACCATCGAAAGGAAAACAGTTGACAGTTTCATTGTACGTCAGAAGCCGCGTCCAGAGCGGTATTTCACTGGGGTGCAATGTGGAAAAACTGAGGAAGGCTCTGGAAAAAAGGTGCAGGATTATTTCGTTTGGACAAGCAGGGAAACTTCGAGTGCGTCAAGCACTACGGCAAACTTTTTTCGAGTTGTGAGATGGATGTCTGCAGCGGGCGGTCAAAAACGGTTCGGCCATTTTCGAGCACCATGGAAAACCCTCAGCACCTCTAGAACTTCACCGCGCACGCGATAAGGAATGATGTACGGCGTTTGCGAGACTACTAACTCGCGAGTGCCGGATATCCGGCCGGGCCGTCCGAGAGATGGAAAATGTTCCAGAGTCTCGACTGCTTTTACGATCGCCGCTACGGTCCTGGCGGCAGCATCGGGATTATCCTGGGTTATGTATTCGGACACGGCGATCAGGTTCGCGCGTGCCGCTTGCAGCCACTTAACGCGCACGTTGCGTCAAACGCCCGATGGTCCGCTGCATCTCCTCGTCGGTGGCAAAATCGCCCGCGTCGGCCTCGGCCAGGGCTTTCTTGATTTCGTTGATCTGCCATTCGTTCACGCTTACGAACTCCTGGATCGCCTGGGCGGCGACGAACGAGCGGCTCCGGTTCATCGCCTTCGACAAACGATCAAGCTGTTTCTTAAGCTTGGCGTCGAGGCGGAGAGTGAGAACCGAAGATTCTGACATGATGTATACATTATACATCAATTGTATACAGAGAGGCGTTCGGCAGATTCCCGCGCTTGCGCCGGCTTGCCGAGGCTAAGCCCCGGCAAGCCGGCAGATCTTTACGCCGCTCCAAACCGCACCGACACCAGCTTCGAGATCCCTGGCTCCTGCATGGTTACGCCGTAGAGCACGGGTGCAATGCTCATCGTTTTCTTGCTGTGTGTAATCAGGATGAACTGCGTTTGCAGGCTCATCTCGCGCACCAGTTCGGTGAAGCGGCCGATGTTGGCTTCGTCGAGCGGCGCGTCAACTTCGTCAAGAATGCAGAATGGGCTGGGCGTGTACTGGAAAATCCCAACCAGCAGAGAGAGCGCGGTGAGCGCCTTTTCGCCGCCAGAAAGCAGCAGAACGTTCTGCAACTTTTTCCCCGGAGGCGAGGCGACGACGTCAATGCCGCTCTCCGCGCTGTTTTCAAGATCGGTCAGGCGCATGAAGGCATTGCCGCCGGCAAACAGCTTTTGGAATGTTACCTGGAAGTTCTCGTTGATTTTGTGGAACGCCTCCTCGAATTTCTGCCGCGAAACCTGGTCGATCTCCTTGATCGTGGCGGTAGTGTTCTCGATTGCGTCGAGCAGGTCCTTGCGTTGTGTTGAGAGGAATTCGTGGCGTTCGGCGGTTTCTTTGTATTCTTCGAGCGCCATCATATTGACCGGGCCCATGGCGTCGAGGCGCGCGCGCATCTCACGATGGCTTTGATCTTCGGCGGCGAGTTCTTCGCCAACCAGTGGAACGATGGTCGTGTCCGCCATGAGTACAGGACGATCAATGCCAAGTTCGTTGAGGCAGGTATCGGCCATGTACTGGAGATCGGATTCCAGCTTAGCTGCCTGCGCCGTCAATTCGCCCCGGCGATCGCGGGCGGAATCCAGCTGTTGGCGCACGCTTCGCAACAGTTCCTCGATCTCGGCCTGTCGCGCTCGCAGTTGTTCGAGTTCGCATTGCAGCAGACCGTCGCGGGCTTCGGCGGCATTGCGCTCGGCTTCGTATTGCACGAGTTGTTCAGCGAGTTGGACGTTCTCCTCTTGCCGCCGCGCGATTTCAGCGGTGGCCGATTCCATCTGTGTCTGCAAGGCTAGAGCGCGCTCGCGCATTTCGGAAAGCACCGTCTGCACACGCTGTAGCAAAGCGATTGCCGAGCGATGGCGCTCTTCCAGCGTGGCTACGCGAGCGGCGCGCTGCGAAGCGGTTTCAGCGGCCTGATCGCGGCGGCTGCGCAGGGCGGCAAGCTGATCGTGTCCAGCGGCGAGCTGTGATTCGAACTGCGCGCGCGACTCTTCGATCGTGGCGAGTTCGGACTGGCGGGTGGCGATCAACGATTCCTGCCCCTGGCGTTCTGCGGCCAGGCGCCGTAGTTCGCGCCCGATTACTTCGATGCGCTCGCGTACGCGCGACATCTCGTTTTCCAGTTGCCGCAGCAAATGCCCGGACGTCATCGCCTGTTTCTCGGCTTCGCGTTTTTCTTCTTCAAGACGATCGAGCAGGGAAGTGTTTTCGCGAATTTCGCGGCCCAGCGTAAGCGCCAGGATTTCCTTCTCGCGCAGCGCGCGCTCAAGATCTTCCAGCAGGCGCAGCACGTCGCGCAGTTCGCGCTTCATGGAGAGCGGACCCTCGCTGCGCTGCTTGCCGCCAGTCACAGTCACATTGTGGAAGCACTCACCCGATTGCGAGAGGAAAAACGCATCCGGGCTGGAGAGCGCAAGATTGCGGCCCACCGCCGCATCCGTCACGATATAACCGTTGCCCAGCTTCGGCAGAATCACTTCCAGCGACTTGCCGAATCCGTTGAGCACGCGAATCGATTTCTTCAGCGGCAGCACGGAGTCGTCCGCGGGCGCATAGTGCGTGCTCTCATCGGCGACGAACGAGAACTTCGCCTGCGAATCTTCGGGATGCACGAGGAACGTGGCGCGGCCATCGACGTCGGAGCGCAGCAGCCGCAGGCCTTCGTCGGCGGCGTCCCAGCTCTTCACCACGATGTAATTAAGTTCATCGCGGAGAAAATCCTCGACCACACGCTCGTAGCGCGGATCGACTTCCAGGAAATCGGCCAGCACGCCCGCAGGAGTATTTCCGCCTTGCAGCGCGCCCGATTGAAACAGCCGCCGGACAGATTCAGTTGAATATCCATGCTCGGCGATGACCGCTTCAAGAGAGCCCTTCTTGCCCAGAGCAGTCGCGTATTCCGAGCGGATGGAGTCGAGATGCTTTTTGGTGTCGCGCTCTTCGTTGCGCTTATTCTCCAGAGTTGCGCGCAGTGTGGAAATTTCAGTTGTGAGGGCATTCACGCGCTGCGAAACGTTTTCGAATTCCAGCGCAAGCTGGCCGCGTTGCCCGCCGAAAGTCTCCGATTGCGTGGTCGCACCTCCGATTTCTGTGCGCAGCCGCTGCTCTTCTCGATCCATGCCCGCCAGCCGCTCCTGTGACTGCGTGAGCTGATTGCGCAGTTGCGAAGCCTGACCGACAGCCTGAAGAATGGCGGCACGGCAGGATTCCTGTCCCTGTTCGAGCGCCGATAATTCGGTCGCTGCGCCAGTGGCTTCCTGCTGGCTAAGCGCGAGCTCCTGCTGGGCCGCGGTCAAATCGGTGGCGGCAGAATCTAGCAGGCGCTGATGTTCGGCCAGTTCTTCCTCCAGTGTGTGCAGGCGGTGATTCACCTGCGCCAGCTCCGCTTCCGACGATGTCATGCGCACGAACAGTTCCGCCGAGCGTTCTTCGTTGGTTTTGATGCGGGCCTTGCCGCGGTCGGTCTCCATCGCGATTTGGCTCAGGCGGTCGCGATTCTCGCGTGTCTCGGTTTCGATCGCATAGCCGCGCTGCGTGCCTTCGGAGTGCTCTGTCTCAGCCTGCTGCACCGACTCGGTCAATTCGCGAATCTGATCTCCCAGTTGCTGAAGCTGCGAATCAAGCGAGAGGCGCTCGGCGTCCATGAGCGTGAACTTGCTGGCGAGCACAACACGCAGCTTGGCGCGCATTTCATCGCGCAACCGGCCATAGCGTTCAGCCTTGCTGGCTTGGCGTTTCAGCGAATTCATCTGGCGCGTGACTTCTTCAAAGATGTCGTTCACACGGTGCAGATTTTGTTTGGCTTCTTCCAGGCGAGCTTCGGCCAGGCGCTTTTTGGTTTTGAACTTCGTGATGCCTGCGGCTTCTTCAATGATGTTGCGGCGATCGGTGGGGCGGCTGCTGAGAATCTGGCCGATGCGTCCCTGCTCGATGAGCGCATACGATTCCGGGCCGAGACCTGTGCCCATGAACAGCTCTTGAATATCGCGCAGGCGGCAGAGCTTTCCATTGAGCAGATATTCGCTATCGCCACTGCGGAACAGGCGGCGCGTTACCGCAATTTCGCCGGCGTGGGACGGTTGCTGGTTGAACTTGCGGCGGCGAATCTTCAATACGACTTGCGGGGGAACGATCTGCAACCCAGCCACTCCCCCATCTGGGGTCGGGACGGCGATTGGCCCTGCCTCCATACGTTCGACAGGACTGCTGCCAGCCGCTGCGGCCTCTATTTCTTCGGTTTTTCCCGGCTGAGCTTCTTCCACTGCCCGCTCGGTCTCAGTCGCGGCCTGCGCACGCAGTTCGGCTTCGTCCCAGTTCTCGTCCGCGAGGTCGTCCTGAATCTCGATCTCGGTGGGTGCGTTCGAATCCGCGCCGGAGTAGACTTCCGGATCGATCAACGTGAGGCTTACCTCCGCCATGCCCGTGGGATTACGGTCGCGTGTGCCGGCAAAAATGACATCCTCCATCCGCGATCCGCGCAGTGTCTTGGCCGATTGTTCGCCCAGCACCCACGAGATGGCGTCCGCGATATTCGACTTGCCGCAGCCGTTGGGGCCGATGATGGCGGCGATCCCTTCACCATGAAACTTCAGCTCGGTGCGGTCGCAAAACGACTTGAATCCCAGGATTTGCAGTTTCTTTAGTTTGAGCAAAGTCACTCCTTCGGGTACTGCGTATGTCCTCGGCGCCGGCATTTCTGCGCGGCGTGCGTGTCTACACGGAATCGACTCCGCGTACGCTTTGGCTGGTCAACTGCAAATCTGTCGTTCCGGGCTTGGCCCAGTTCACTGGCGGCTCACCGCCACCTGTTAACTGCCAAGGTTCCTCTGCGACCGATTGCCGGGGTGCGGTCCTCCGAAACGGACTTTCGCACCACAGCGTTGACTCACTTTAACGGCGAATGAGGGGATGGGTCAAGTAGTAAAACACCACATATTGGGGTCCTATTTCGCCCACCGCCCTCCATTGCACACGAAGTGCAGCAATTCTGCATAAATCGACGGTAAGAAATAAGAAGGTAGGAGACCGCGAGAGCTTCGACTACTCTAGCGCCGGCTGGGGCCGGATGCAATGGCGAGTTGGGTAGATTGTCACTTGGACCGATACCAGGCAGCCCGAAGAGGCTGGAAGCGCAAACTGATACTCGCTTGCTGGAATTTATTTCGCAGTCACGATTGGCATTGCGCAGTGAGTTCGTTAGTAGGGATGTTTCGACTCCGCCCAGGCTGGACGCCTCGGCTGCGCTCAACATGACAAGGCAAGAGAAATTGTCCGGCGACAAGCCACTAAAGTCCGGCCGCGGCCGTCGCGACCGTGGGATGGATCTCGATGACCTTGTCGATACTCGTCAGCTTCAGAACCTGTTCGACGTGACCCTGTGCACAGACCCTCATATTTCCACCGGCCTGCCTAAGTTTGCCGGCGCACATCACAATAATCCCTATGCCGGTGCTGTCGATGTGGGTGACGCCGCTGAGATCGAAGACAACTTTCTTTTTGTTTTCGCGGACCAGGGTTTCAGTGGACCACTCCAATTCCTTGCACTCCCGGCCCATCGTGATTTTCCCAGCGACTTCAAGAACCACAATGTCCGGATCGATGTTCTTGGTCTGAAGAGTCAGCATAGCGATGCCCCTTTCCAATTCCTTGGAAGTGCGGTCTAACGAAAACCACTAAACATGACTACGTCGGTATCGTTGTAGCGGGAGCGAGTGACGGCGAACTGTTTGCCATCGCGCGACCAGGCATAGGCGGACACGACCGCGGGCTCGGAATCGAAGTGAGTCAACTGCACGGGCGCGCCGCCCGCCAGCGGCTGCATGTACACATTCATCGTATTGCCCGTCGTGTTGTTGATGAAGGTCAGCGCGCGTCCATCGGGCGTCCATCCAAGGCGGCTCCGATTGTAGGTCGAAGGTGCATCGATCTCCTGTACGGGCGCGCCGCCTTCCAGCTTCTGCACTACGAACTTCGACTTGGCGCTGGCTCCCTGCCCGTCGGTCTTGCCGTAGACGATAAGAGCGCCATCGGGAGAAACCACCGGCCTGGCATCGGTTCTGGACGCCATTTCCACGGGCGTTCCGCCGTCAATCGAAATCTTATAAACGCGATCAAGTCCGTCCGCCGCAATAGCGGAGTACAGCACCCATTTGCCGTCGGGCGTGCAGGCAGCTCCCGATTCCCATTTTCCGGAGGTGAGCTGCTTCAACTCTCCGGTTGCGGAATTCAGACGCCACAAGTGCATGGCGTTGTCTTCCTTCATGATGGGCACGATCACCGTCTCGTCTGAGCCGCAGGCCACTGGTTCGTCCGTCCAGTAGTCATTCTCCAGCAGACGGACGCGGTTCGATCCGTCGGCCCCGGTTACGTAGCTATGAGCCGCGGAGTCGGATTGAATGAGTTTGCCGGCCGCAGTCCACGAAAGGGAATAGCCGGTTGCTTGTTCGTTGGAGATCGGAGTCAGCTTCCAGTCGACCTTGTCATTGAGAACGTTAGGAGAATCGCTGACGTATATCGTTGCCTGGGGGCGACCCTGAGTGGTCACGAACGACTTGCCGTCCCCTGTAACGCTGAGTGAGCTATACCGGCTCAAATCGTTGGTGATCTTGAACGGCTCTCCCGCCGGGTAAGGCTGGAACCATATCTGTGGACGCAGCCCAGTCGATTTTTCGCCGGCAATGAAGAACATGCCGGAACTATCGGGCAGCCATGCTACCTGGACCACGAGCATAGGGAAAGGGAAACTCCTGACCAGCTTGCCTTCAGGTGTAAGTACAAGAATGGATGAAATTACATTCTGTCCCAGTTCCAGGGCACCCACGGCGATGAGGTCGCCAGAAACCGACCAGGACGGATCAGTATAAAGTTGTTTTACGGTGTCGGGGCGGCGGAAAATGACTTTTTCATTACTGCCATCCGCGTTTGCCACCAACAACTGATAGTCCGTTTTGTCTTTAATCGTGCGGCGGTACGCCATGCGTTTGCCGTCGGGCGAGAATGCTACCGTGCTGGTAACATCGCTTGCGATCTGCCGCGATGCTCCTCCCAAAGAAGGCACCGCATAGAGATTGATATTGTTCGCGTTCGCCGGATCGCCGTGCGTGTAATACAGATAGTTGACATCGGGGGTGAAGGTGGCTCCAGTGCCAAAGAACCCAGTTTGTGGCGGCACAACCGTGACCTCGCTGCCGGTGGTTACCTGCTTCACGCGCAGGCTGCGTTCGCCTTCGCGCCGGACATAGGCGACCAATCGCCCATCGGAGGAGATGGTGGCAATCCCGACGGACTGTCCGTGCTCCGTGAGCGGCCGGATATTGATATCGCGAGTGTCGATTGTCGGAGCGTTGTGGCCGAAAAACTTGTAGATCCCGAATCCGGCAGCGGCGAGCAAAAGTAGGACAACGGCCACTGCCGCAAAGACGACACTCTTGTGGCGGCCCGCTTCGGCGATCAAGACCGAACTGGAGGACGCTGTGCCTTGCGTCGAAGATGCAGCGCGCTGTGACGCGGCGGATTGTAAGATGCCAGATTGGCCGGCCGCGATTGCAGCGGCCGATGGACCCGCCAGTGAGCTAACACCGCTGGCGGAGCTTGTGCCGCCGATTGCCGGTGTTTCGTCGCTGCGCTGCGGCACGCGGCCCGATTCCGTCTCGCGCTTCAGCCGTTTCAAATCCGCCCGCATGTCGGATGCGTGCTGATATCGCAGTTCCCGGTCTTTTTCCAACGCCTTGTTGATGATGTCTTCAAGCTTCGCTGGGACATCTGGATTCAGCCGTACCGCCGCGGCGGGTATCTTGTGAAGAATCGAGTCAAACAGGTCGGCGGACGAATCGCCGCGGAAGGGAAGTGTTCCGGTTGCCATCTCGTACAAAACGGCGCCGAAGGAAAACAGGTCGGTGCGCGGGTCCAACTCCTTACCCCGCGCCTGTTCCGGAGACATATAGGCGACCGTTCCCACGGCCGTTCCCGGGCTGGTGAGATGGTCGGACTCGACCGTGGCCTGCGTGACTCCCGCCGAACTGGTCACGCCGGCCGTCACCTTGGCCAATCCAAAATCCAGAATCTTGGCGTGGCCGCGATCGGTGACAAAGATGTTGGCTGGCTTGATATCCCTGTGGACGATGTTCTTGGCGTGCGCGGCATCGAGCGCATCGGCAATCTCGATGGCCAGCGAAAGCAAAGTGTCGAGCTCCATCGGATGGCTGGCAATCGCGTGTCTCAGAGTATTGCCGTCGAGGAACTCCATGGCGATGAAGGCGCGGCCATCCTGCTCGCCAATGTCGTAGATGGTGCAAATGTTGGGATGGTTAAGGGCCGAAGCCGCTTTCGCCTCGCGCCGAAACCGCTCCAGCGCCTGATGGTCGCGCGCTAGATCCTCCGGCAAAAACTTCAGCGCCACGAAGCGGTCCAAGCGCGTGTCTTCCGCCTTGAAAACCACACCCATGCCGCCGCCTCCGAGCTTAGAGACGATGCGGTAGTGCGAAATGGTTTGGCCAATCATGGTATGTAAACCAGTGTGAACCTGGGACTTTGGGCGCGATCCGCGAAGTCAGAATCGGGCAATGTTATGCGGGATGCGGGGACAAGTCAATGCTCGCGGGCCAGTTCCTATCGACGCCGCTCTAGTTCTTCCTCGCGACCAGGAAGTGCGCTAATTCTCTCAGCGTGCCAGCGCGTTCGGCGAACGGATCGAGCCGCGCGCAGGCTTTCTCAATCAGTGCATCGGCCTTGCGCAGAGATTCCTCAACTCCAAACAGAGCGGGGTAAGTCGCTTTTTCCGCGGCAGTGTCTTTGCCTGCTGTCTTACCGAGTTGCTCGGAGGTCTGGGTCACATCGAGCACGTCATCCACAATCTGAAACGCCAGGCCAATCGACTGCCCATAGATTCGCACGCGCTCAATATCCTCATTACTGCCACCGGCATACATCGCGCCACTCACCACGCTGGCCGTGAGCAGCGCCGCAGTCTTCGAGCGATGAATATACTCAAGCGTCGCCAGATCGGGCTTCTTGTGCTCAGCTTCCAGATCGACGACTTGCCCGCCAATCATGCCGTCGATGGTGCCCGTGGCGTGCGCAATCTCGCGGATGATCGCAACTCGCGCCTCGGCCGGACATTGAATCTGCGCCAGCACCTCATAAGCCTGCGTCTGCAAAGCGTCACCCGCGAGGATGGCCGTGGCCTCGCCGAAAGCCTTGTGGCACGTCGGACGGCCGCGGCGCAAGTCGTCATTATCAAGCGCGGGCAGATCGTCGTGAATCAGCGAATAGGTGTGCAGCATTTCGAGGGCGGCGCCGAGATTTTCGATTCCGGAAGGAAGAGTGGCGATGTCGGACGCGAACTGCGAGGCATAGCAGGGGCTGCTTGCCACGGATGCAGCGTGGGATTCGCGCGCCAGCGATACAGCGGCGATCATGCGACCGGCTTCCATGCACAGAATGGGCCGCAACCGCTTGCCGCCGGCGAACACGCTGTGCCGCATGGCTTGATGGATGGATGTGGGATGTTGCGTAGCCGGGGGCAAAAGTTGTTCGAGCGCGGCGTCCGCAGCCGCTCGTCCTTGATCGAGAACTTGTTTCAGCATCGCCTTGCAGTATAACAATCTGAGATTTCAGAATGGCTGTGGCGCAACACAAATAGCTACGGCATCCGGCGGAAAGAACGGAAGAAAAAATCGCAGCGCAAATAACAAAGGACGCCCGCAGGCGTCCTTTGTCGCGCTTCGATGGCTTCAAGCGGCGGCGTGCTGGGCGCACTCGTGCAATACCGAGCGCATGATCACGTCATTGCGCGGTTCGCAGAAATCGGTTGCGCCCTGGCCCAGAGCCTCGGCCCATAGTTGATCGTCCGCCAGGCGATGTGTGCCCACGATGCATAATGACGGGAACTCGTGGTGCAAACGCGAGATCTCGTTCGGTTGAGATTCCATGTCGAGTATCAGAACGTCGGCATGAGTCCGGGAAATGGCCGGGCGGACTTCTTCGTACCGCACCGCCAGCTTCACCGAAAAATGTTCAGAGAGACTGACCACCAAGGCTTGCGCTGTTCTGGGGTCATTCTGGTAAATAACCAGTTTCCGCGGTTCCATACATTCCCCCTTCGTTCAACCGCTTTGTGCGGCGGCCTTTGGCTGGGACAGCAAGCTGCTACCACAGGCGTTATCAAATCCGAGCTCGATCGCGTTACTTGCGCAACGCCTTCTCGGCCGGGGGCTCGAACGGTTCAGTTTGGAGCTTTCCGTTCTGTTTTAACAGAATCTCTACTTTCCCTTCCGCTTCTTCCAGCTGTTTCCGGCAGGAGGCGGAGAGTTGCATGCCTTCTTCAAAGAGAGTTAGGGACTTTTCCAACGGAACCTCACCTTTTTCCAGTTCCAGGACGATCTTCTCTAACCGCTCGAGGCAGTCTTCAAACTTTACCAATCCATTTGCTCCTGCCTATATTGTAATGCCGTTTTGCGCAGAAGAAGTCCAGTTAATTTTGATAGAAGGCATAATTTTCTCGCATAGTGGAGTTCCGAAACTGAACTCTGAGTTACTGTTGCATGTTTAATCAGTACGTGCCCCGATCGTAGATGTCTATTAGTGTGGAAAAAGTCGGAACCTAAGATTAAGAGGGGAGGGCACGACCTCTGTAGCGCCGTTAAGTTGGTGGAAATGGACTCGAACTTCAGTTGCCTGATGGCGGGTCTGGATTAGCCTGATGACTTCCGCTACACCGTGGTAGAACGATTGGAGCCAAGAGCCTCAAGGACGTCGACGGCCGAGGTGTACCGGCCTAGCGGAGCGCTGATCTGTGCCCCCTGGACGCGATCTCGCACGGCCTGAAGCATTTCGCGGGCAATCGCCACGCCTTCTTCGCGCGCGGCCTCGGGTGTGGTGGCTTTGATCATGCGGTTGAGGATCTCGTCCGGCACGGAGACGCGCAGCTCATTCTTCATGAACTCGGCATTGCGGGCGCTGGTCAGCGGCCAGATACCCGCGACCACCGGAATTCGACAATGCTTGATATGCTTCAAGAAGTTCTCTAACAATCGAATGTCAAACACTGGCTGGGTAACGACATACTCGGCGCCAGCCTGAACCTTGTATTCGAAGCGTTTGATCTCTTCGTCCAAATTCGACAGGCCAGGATTGGCGCCCACACCGATCACAAAACTGGTCCCGATCCCAATGGGATTGCCACCTAAATCGAGGCCGCGGTTCAGGTTGTGGACGATATTCACCAGCCCTATCGAATCGACGTCGAAGACGGCTGTCGCGTCGGGATAGTTGCCCATCTTGGGCGGATCGCCCGTGATACAGATGAGGTTGTTGATGCCGGTGGCGGCGGCGCCCAGAAGGTCCGACTGGATGCCGAGCACGTTGCGGTCGCGGCAGGTGTAGTGCAGGATCGCTTCGATGCCTACAGTCTGCTGCATGAGGAGTGAAAGCGCCTGGTTGCTCATGCGGGCCGAAGCGCGGGGGCTATCCGGAATGTTGACCGCATCCACGCCGACCGATTTTACGAATTTCGCCCCTTCGACCTCTTTTCGTACGTCGATTCCTTTCGGAGGGACGATTTCGACCATGGTGATGAATTCGCCGGCGGCGATCTTGGCGCCGAGGCGCGAACGCTTTTCAAGAGGAATACTCACCGGAGCCGAAGGTGCTGACGAGGATTGAACAACCTCGGAGTGCCCGGCATGACCGCGCGCTCCCTGCACCCGCAGCGACGATTTCATCGCGCGGATGTGATCTGGCGTGGTGCCGCAGCAGCCGCCGACCAATTGCACACCCGCCGCCACAAACTTTCGCGTGTAGCTGGCCATGTATTCGGGCGAACAGAGATAAATATTGCGGCCCTCGACCGAGCGGGGCATGCCTGCATTTGGCTGTGCGGAGAGGGGAAGGTCAGTCGCGGCTCGCACGCGCTCGATCGCATCCAGCATGGCGACCGGTCCCACACTACAGTTGATGCCGAGTACGTCCACTTTCCATTCCGTTAAGCGGGCGGCAAAGGCTTCGGGATCGGCGCCGTCCAGGCAGATACCATCTTCATCGATGGTGACCTGGGCGACGATCGGGATTTGGGGATCGACTTCCCGGCAGGCGAGCACGGCCTGGTGGAGTTCTTCGACGTAGCCGAAAGTCTCGAGCATGAGGAGATCGACGCCGCCCTCGACCAGGGCCGCGACTTGCTCGCGGAAAGCGGTGCGCGCTTCTTCGAAGGACGTTTTGCCCAGGGGTTCGATGCGAATGCCCAACGGACCGACTGAGCCGGCGACCCAGCCTCCAAAGCTCTTGGCCGCTTCACGAGCCACGCGCGCGCCAGCCAGATTGATGTCGCGAATGTGGCCGGCCAGGCTGTGGCGCGCGAGGCGAAAGCTGTTAGCTCCGAACGTGTTGGTCTCGATGATCTCCGCGCCCGCCTGAAGATACTCATGGTGTACGGCGCGAATCAGCTCAGGCTGCGAAACGTTGAGCTCGTCATAACAGCGGTTGATGAAAATGCCTTTGGAGTAGAGCAATGTTCCCATGGCTCCGTCGCAAAGCACGGGGCCACCCAGCAAGCGTTCCCGAAAGTTCTGACCCATCTTCATGAGAATACAGGAAGGTGGCGGCTCGTGGCATCCTGGTTCACGCCATGTCCTGTGGCGTGGGCCGGGTTCTGGCATCTCCGGGTTACGGCAGACATTTTCGCTTTGTTATAATCCCCTGTTCTCGCATCCAAGAAATTATTCCTTACCTAGTTTGGAGCTGGCCGCTTGAAAAAATTGCTGATCCCTGTAGTGTGGCTGATAATCACGGTGGCGCTGTTCAGTTGCGGAGGCAGTAGCCCCAGCTCAAAAACCAGCGGCATCAGCTACCGTGCATTTGTCTCCGACGCCGTGGGTAATGCGGGCTTGTTCATTGTCAATGCCAGTGATGACGAGCATCCATTGGGACTGCCCCCGATTTCGGCAGGCCAGACACCGGGAATGATGGTGGTAACACCGAACCGCGCCCAGACTCTGGTATTCAGCGGCAACAATACACAAAGCTCCGACAATCAGTTCAGCATTATCAACAACTCCAGCGAAAGCAATGCCGCGCACTTGACGTTGCCGGGCTACACCCAGAGCTTTGTCGTTTCGCCGGACAGCTCGATTACCTATATTGCCGTGCCGAACGCGCCAAACGTTGGGGGGCAATCTCAGGGAGCGATTGAGCTTGTCGCCCTGAATAGCGGCGGTTTTGCCGGCGAGATCTTCATTCCTTCGGTTCAGTACCTGGCCATCGATAATGGCGGCGATCGGCTTCTGGCATTCAGCCGCGATCCCGATACGACAGATTCGCCGTGTTCCTCGGCGGCCCCTTGCTTTCTTTTTGTTGTGATTCCGAGCAATATGGGGACGAATAACGCCGTGGTAACGCCGGTTCCGTCAGTGAACAACAATAACAACTATAGCCTTGACCATCCTGTTACGGCTTTTTTCAGCAGCGACGACACGGTCGCTTATGTGTTGAATTGCGGCCCTGAATGCGGCGGCACGCAGGCCAGTGTGCAGCCCTTCAACATGTCGACCAACACACCGGGCACGCCGCTCTTCGTTCCGGCGGCCAGCGAGGCTCTGGTCAGCGGCTCGACCATGTATGTGGCGGGCACTCCTTACGCGAAAGGCAGCCCGTCGCAGCCCTGCACCGGAGAAACAACCGCAGCCACAACTTGCGGACTGTTGACCATCGTCAACTTAAGCACCTTGACTGTGGCGAACTCGGCGCCGATCGTCATCACCGACGGCTATCACAGCCGCATTGCGATGGGAGACAATGGCCAGCTCTTCATCGGCGCCCGAACCTGCACGGAAATCATTCCACCCACTACGCCGCCGCCTCCGGGCACAGAGGTGCGGGGCTGTCTCTCGATCTACAATACGCAGACCACAGCCGTGGGGAATGTCCAACCCGGCGCCGTGGTCATTCCTCCCGAGAATGGAGACGTCACGGGGCTTCAGCCTATCGAGACGCGCAGCGTCGTGTATGTCGTCCAGGGCTATCCGACCCCGGGAGGATCGCTTTATATCTATTGCACGATAATCGACAACAACTATAGCTGTCCGACGACCGATGCTTTGCAAACGGCCCCGTCCAACGAGCCCTCGTACGCACCCTTGATGGTGGGTAATTTCTACGACGTAAAGACGGTGGATTTCTAGTGCGTGGCGCCACAGCCGAAAGCCGAAAGCCGCGAGCCTATCTAGGTGTCATCACCAGCTCATGCTCGCGGTGTCTCTCTATCGCTTCCGGAGAAAACGGAAGCGTGAACGTCTCTCCGCCATACCAAGCGCGCCACTGATCTAAATAATACGGACTGAGAAAAACACCGCTCTCTCCTGTGACCAGATTCAAGGTGCTTTCATCAAAGTCCGCAAAGTTCCATGTCAGCCGCTCGGACGAGCCAAAATTCCTGTCGCCCGCTTTAACCGTGTAGTGGTCCCCGGTAAGAGGATGCCGGCCTGGCCCCGTGAAGCGCCCAAGCAGCGGCACGTGGCTTAGGATGGGATGTTCGATCTCGACCCAATAATTCCTGCCCCACGTCCACTTTGTGAGATCTGTCGGAACGTTCGGCTGCTTCAAAGCATTTTCCATCGCCGCGGCGAGCACGGCTCCATAGTCCGCATAGCCTGGAGGCAGCCAGCGCGCGGGTTGCTTGCTCAGTACGTTTTCAAGCCACACCGTCGACATGCCCCACTGATAGCTCTTCCAGTTCAATTCACCTGAGTCTGGCGTCGACGGTAGCTTCGCCGGCGCCGCTCCGCGCGCTGGCGCGCCTTCATCAGCAGCCCCAAGCTTAGGTTCGAGCAACAGGCGCACAAGTTCACGCCGAGCTTTGGTCTCAATCGTCGGCGCGGCGGAAACAGTCGACATGCGGCCATCCCAATCGCGCAGGATGTCGGCAGCCCGCTTGGCTTGGACGGAAATTTTTGGCGCATGATCGAGCGCGTAGACCAATCTGTCCGCGCAGAAATGATCGAAAGTCGAAGACACATCCATCTGTAGCGCCAACATGTCCGCTACCGCGAACTTCTTGCCCGACTCGAGCACGCGATAGATGCGGTCGGTGCGCCACGGTGTCTCCCATTCCGTGCTGATCGAATACTTGTATCCGTCGGGCGTGATGCGGCCATTCGCGGTTGCGAGAATTCCACCCGGCGGATCGTAAATGTGCGGCATGTCGTCGAATGGAATCCAGCCTTTCCACTCATGCGCATCGTCGCTGCCGCTGACCGGCAGGCTGCCGTCGCCCCCCGCGCGGATCGGCACGCGGCCTGTCGCCTGGTATCCAATGTGCCCGTCAACGTCGGCATATACGACATTTTGTCCCGGTGCGGAGAGTGCCGAAAATGCTTTGCGGAATTCGGCCCAATTCTGCGCCGAGTCCACGTCGAAGAACGCTAGCCCCATGCCGTCATAGAGCGTCCAGCGCAGTGCAATCTTGCGCGTCTCGCCCGGCATCAACTCGGTGATGATCGGCCCGTGCCGCGTTGTGACCACATCGAGCGTCACATCGGGCTGACCTTTAACGTGAATAATCTCCTGCCGATGCTCGGGATCGACCCAACCCTTGGGAGTCTTGTACTGGCCCTGTGCGTTGAACTCTTCGACAAAATCGTCTTCGACAGTTGGCCCGACATTGGTGAATCCCCAGCCAATGCGCTGGTTGTGGCCGACAATGACGAATGGCACGCCCGGCAACGTGACGCCAGCGACATTGAAGTTGCCACTCTTGAGATGAGCCTCATACCAAAGGTTCGGCATCTGATGGTCGAGGTGCATATCGTTCGAGAGCAACGGCTTTCCCGTGGTGGTGTGCGCTCCCGAAACCACCCAGTCGTTTGAGCCGGGCCGGAGCGCGTCGGACTCTTCAGACCCTGCCGGTTTTGCATAGGCCAAGGCCTCACAGGTCGCTGACGTCTGGATTGAGTTGGCGCAGCGCTTGAGCGCTGCGATAAGTGCCGCGTCCGTACTAGCGGCTTTCGCCGTTGCGGTGGGGGACATAACCTCAAGTCGGGATGGCAGCGCCGTGGTTACTGTGTTACTTGGACTATCGGGGTCCACTTCTTCGTCGTCATCGTCATCTTGGTCGCCGCTCCCCGCGGCTGGTTCGCTATCCATGCGCCGCGTGTCGGTTGGAGGACGATCGCGCCACGACGAATTCACGTATAAGTCGGCCGTAAGCTCCGGTCCAAGTTTCGCCAGCACTTTCTCTCGCGTCAGCGCGCGCGCATAACTGTAGTGATTCAAATCCTCCACCATGCGCGCGCCAATGAGGAGCGAGTCGGTGACCGTCCAAGGCCTCGGCTGATATTTCAGCACGCGGAATTCGAGTGGCAAACGGTCGCGGTTCGATTCGATGAATGCGTTGACTCCGCGCGCGTAGGCTTCGAAATATGGTCGATCGCGAGCTGGGATGTTTTTAACCGCAGCCTCTGCCACGACGCGCAATCCCAGAATGCGCTGCTCACGGTCGATCTTCAGCGTGTCTTCGCCGATGATCTCGGAAAGCTCGCCGGCCGCTACCCTCCTCAAGATGTCCATCTGCCACAGCCGGTCTTGCGCGGTCACATAGCCTTGCGCGAAAAACAGATCTTCAAGAGTCGCAGCTTCAATCGCGGCCACGCCTTGTTCGTTGCGAACTACACGCACTTTGGTAGAAAGGCCCGGCACTGCGACGGATCCGTCGACTTGCGGAAGCGAGGAATGTGCGATCCAGTAAGCCCACCATAGGGCGGCGATCGTCACTACCAATACAAGGCAAACAGCGTAGTACAGGATGCGGAGCGCAAGACTGCGCCGACGGACCTCAGAATGTGAAACATCAGGCAAGGAGGCGCTGGAGGACATTACTGAGAGATTGTAGGGGTGCGTGGAGTCTGTGACAACCGCGCACTCCGACCCCTAGCAACTCTTCGATAGTAAGAATCTGCACCCGCGGACACCGGTGCTCCAATCCAAGAGGCTTATAGAACCCGGCCTCGGCAGCCTCTTTTAGCATGGGCTTGGTAGGAGCCTCCATGCAGATGAGCACGCCGATCTGGGGCATCCTCCCGCTCGATGCATGGCTAGCGATCATATCGCGGTCCGTTGTAACGCGGCCAGGAGCCAGGTGCGGCTGAGTTTGTCGCAACCCCCTTTGACGCTAATTCGGTTTCTTATACTTCTCTGCTGGGTGACGGATAACAAAGGCAACCAAGTCCTGCGCTGAGTCTAGTCGCGTCATGGGAACCCATACTCGGGGTTTCCCTCTTAGTCCGCTTTCATCCCCCTCAGCATCTTCGAGATCCAGTTGGCGCCATACTTTCCCGGTGGTGGTGTCCAAGAGATACGCTGGTTCGCCAAAAATCTGAAAGCGTCCTGCCTCCTGTTTTGAAGCGATGGCTGGCCTTGGTTGTTGTGCCCATGCAAAGGCAAGGAGCACCGCTACTGCGACAATTAATGGCTTCATGTACATTCCTCGATATCAGAGTTCGAGCCCACGGGATGAGTGTAAATGCTCAACGAAGAATCGTGACTTTGGTGATCTCTCGTCGGGCAGCGGCAACCGGCTACCATGGGGACATGATGAGCAACGCATATCAGAGGTCGCTGAAAGTACTGCGTACTGCGTTCGAGAAGGCAAAACACGAGCGCTTTACAGCCGAGGACCATTACCGGGTGCTGAAGGAGACAATGGGCCCGGAGCGCACATGGGCCCGTTACCTGGCAATAAAGGCGAGCTCGCGCATGAACATGGCTTGGTACGTTTACGCGAAGGCTTGCCGGTGGTAGCTGCGTCGGTCCGGCGTACAATCGCACTGACATGTCAGTGCCAACCTTCCACGTCAGTATCTCTGGCAATGTGGTAGCGCTGTACGCTGCGGTCCTGTCAACGATCACCGCAGCCGTGCAGATCATGAACTTCCTTCGCGATCGCAGAGAGATCAAGATTTCCGTGAGTCACCGTATGAAGATGTACGGTGATCCGCGTTACGAAAACAAGCTTCTGACGATGGTGCGGGTGTCAAATACCGGTCGTCGTCCCGTGACGATCCTCTCTATCGGCGCGTCGCAGCTTGCTCCTCTAGACTCCTTCGTCCTGATGGATACCAGACCGGCGCTACCATGCGAACTAACCGAAGGTAAGTACTTTAACGCAATCGCGGAACTGGTGGACATTGATACTTCAAAGATTGCGCGCTGGGAAGTGGGTGACGCAGCAGGTAACCTGTATCAGTTGCCGGTGGCTTCGTGGTGGGAGCGTTTCCAGTCGCGAAGGAGACGCAAACGAATATGGCGTGAAGAAGCCGCTAGGAAGGCCGTTGAAGGTAAATTAAAAGCCGCGCTCGGAAGCAACCGCGGCTCTGGTCCGTTAATGTTCGCTGCCCGGATGGTACTACCCGTAACGGTGGGCAGCGTAATTTGCGAATTCGATGTGCCGAGGTCGCATCTCACTTTCATCACATTCCGGCTGTGACAGCCCTCACAGCAACTCACCCCGCGCATGCGCGAGAATAGTGGTCTGATTGGGGCAGCGAGAAGTGTGTCCGTCAACTAGGACGGTCCTCGAAGCTGCCCCGAAGCTATTTTGAACGCAATTTGATGAGCTAAGTCCTTATTCCGGAATACTTTGCGTGTAAGTCTTTATTATTGAATACTTTAACTGAAAATCGTAGGGGGGGGGAGGGGTGTCAAAATCAGCCTCAAGATCCCCTAAGTTAAACAGGTGGAAGGAGTAAACGACTTAATCGAGGTGAGTAATTTCCAGGCGCGAAAGGCAAGTCGGTTGGCGCAAGTAGAAATCGCCAAGTATCATGTTTGGAATCCTCGGTGCGCATTATCATCTTGAGTGTCCGCGCCGACCACTATGCTACAGAAGCGCATTGACGATCAGCCGAGCATCTCGCGTGAGAACATCCGCGAGGCCGAGTCGATTTTTCTACAGCACCTTCGCCGCGTCGGCCTGAAGCAGACCGGTCAACGAAATACCATCCTGCGCACATTTATCGAGACTCGCGAGCACCTCTCCACCGACGAACTTCACCGGTTGGTCAAGAAAAAAGACCCGCGCATCGGCTTTACGACGGTCTACCGTACGCTCAAGCTGCTGGCCGGTTCCGGACTCGCCAGCGAAGTCGCTTTCCACGACGGCATTGCCCGCTATGAGCACCAATACAACCGGCGCAGCCATCACCACATGGTCTGCACCGATTGCGGCGCGTCGGTGGAATTCTTTTCGCCGCAGGTTGGAGAAATCGAAAAAGAGATTGGCCGCAAGCACCATTACCTGACTACCCGGCACACGTTCCAGATCTATGGAGTTTGCCAGGAGTGCCAGCGGAAACACTCTCCGAAGCAAAGCAGCCAGAATGAGAATGGTGGAAGCGAGAAGGGCGGAAGGAAGAGCGATGGGCGGCGAATCGTTTAATTTGAATCCGTCAGCGCAGGCGGCGGACGCGGTCGAGGCTGAGATTACGTGTCCGCATTGTGAAACCGTCATGCCGCTCACTGCGGCGTTTTGCCCGGCGTGCGGATGGTCGATGAGACCTCTGCCGGCAGCCGACCGCGGCCTGGCGGCCCTCGCCTATTTCACGCTCATCCCGGCAGCCACAATATTGTTCCTGCCAGCCTTGCGCGATCATCGCTATATTCGCTTTCATGCCTGGCAGAGCGTGTTGATTTGGGGAGTGTTCTTTGTTCTGACGGTCGTTGCCGTATTCGTTTCGAATGTAGCTGCGGCCATGCTTTTTCTGCTGGTGGGAATTCTGGCATCACTTGCCATGTTCTTCATCTGGGTCGTTCTCTCCGTGAAAGCGTGGCAAGGCGAGCGGTTTGAACTGCCGCTGTTTGGGGCATTGGCCGGCCGGTTGCGGTAAAAGGAAGCTCAAATTAATCTCAGCACGCACCCGCGCACTTTAGGGGATTCGGCCCTGGTCGGCGCTGAATCATAGTCTCGCAAGAAAAGGGCGGATCGTGGTAATCCGCCCCTCCGCTGCTGTGTCAATCTAGTTCTGGCCCTCAGTTTTCTTCCCGCAGATGCATATTTCCCGTGCGCAAATAGCGGTTGTGCCAGCTCAGCGATTCGGTCAAAAGATGCGGCGTGTGTTTCCCGTAGGAGAGACGCTCCGCGCGGTTCAGATAATCGAGCAGCTGCCCTTTGTAATCGGGATTGGCGCACTTTTCAATGATCAGGTGCGCGCGCTGGCGCGGCGAAAGTCCGCGCAGGTCAGCCAATCCATTTTCGGTGACGAGCACCTGCACGTCGTGCTCGGTGTGGTCCACGTGCGATACCATCGGCACAATCGTTGAGATCGTCCCTTTCTGCGCCAGCGATGGGGCCATAAAGATCGAGAGATATCCATTGCGCGCGAAGTCGCCCGAGCCGCCGATCCCATTCTGAATCCGCGATCCCATGACATGGGTTGAATTGACGTTGCCGTAGATGTCGGCTTCGATCATGGCGTTCATCGCGACCACGCCGAGCCGGCGAATGATTTCCGGGTGATTCGAGATTTCCTGCGGGCGCAGCACAATGCGCTCGCGATACGAGTCCATGTTGGCATTCACTTCGTCCATCATCGCCGGGCTAAGCGAAAACGCCGTGGCCGAAGCCGACGTGAGCTTGCCGGATTTGAGTAAGCGGATCATGCCGTCCTGAATCACTTCGGTATAAGAAGTCAGCCCCTCGAACGGGCCTTCCTCTAAACCAAACAAGACCGCATTCGCGATGTTGCCCACGCCGGATTGCAGCGGCAGCAGATTCGCCGGCATGCGGCCCTTCTGCACCTCCCAGGTCAGGAATTCAAGGATGTGTCCGGCAATGCGCTTGGAAGCCGCGTCCGGCGCCTTGAACGGGCTATTGCGGTCGGGCGCGTCGGTGAGGACGACGGCGACCACCTTCTCCGGTGGAACCGTGAGATAAGGGGTGCCGATGCGCTGGCCGGTGTGGACCAGTGGAATCGGCTGGCGGTTTGGCGGCGGCTGAAGACCGTAATAGACATCATGCATGCCTTCAAGCGCCATCGGCTGCCACGAGTTGACCTCAAGGATGATTCGCTCGGCCTGATCGATCCAGGTCTTGTTATTGCCAATCGAAGAGCTGGGCACAACGCGTCCGTCTTCGAGCACTGCGGTGACTTCGATCAACGCGACATCGAGCTTGCCCAGGAATCCGTATTCCACGAACTGGGCCACATGGCTCAGGTGGATGTCCATGTATTCCATTTCGCCGGCGTTGATGCGCTTGCGCGTCTCCGGGTCGGACTGATAGGGAAGGCGCAGGTGAATGCCGCCCGCCATGGCGAGCGCGCCGTCCAACTCGGGGCCGGTGGAGGCGCCGGTGAAGACGCTCACCTGAAACTTCTGGCCGCGGAAGTGCGCATCGGCGATGCGGTGGGCCAGCTCCAGGGGCACGGCCTTCGGATAGCCAGATCCGGTAAAACCGCTCATGCCGATCTGGTCGCCGGACTTGATCAAAGAAGCCGCTTCTGCGGCGCTCATGATTTTCGATGACACGTCGGGGTTCGATACACGTGTGGTTTGGGTAGCAATAGCCAATGGACACCTCTTGAAGTTGATGACTCTTCACGATAAGGCGGCTTATTGGCAGCGTCTGTGAGCGCCGTCACTGACACGGAAGCGTCTGTAAGAGTGAAGAGAATGTGAAAAATGCCGATTCATTGCGTAAGTCCATTGAAGGCTGGCCCGGGCGATGCGATAATCCGTATGTAGAAGTCAGGGTCAATGTCAGAAAAAGCAAAGGGCCTCGTTTTTCTTTGTTGCTACTGCCGTGATGAGCTGAACGAGTCTCAGATCTTTGAGTTCAGAGGCGCGGTCGGCTGCGAAAGATGCGTAAGGGACTACTACCGGGATCGCCCGGAGGAAGTGGACTCTCAACTGCGCACAAGGCAGAAAAAGGCCCTGAATTGGGTGAATCGTAACCGCAGATCGTTGGAGAGAGACGCGAGAAAAGCGGTTACCGAGTAGCAAAGCCCGGGAATCCTGGTTCCCGCCCTTCCCGCCCCAGTTCCCGTTCGACATTCTCGCCTCCATCGTTCAAAATAGTTTGTTTAACTTCATTCTCTCTTAGACTCAGGAGACTTCATTGAGCAAGCTACAGCGCGTTAAGATCAGCGCTCTCGGTACCTACGTTCCTCCACGCCTTCTTACCAACGACGATCTCGCCAAGATGGTCGATACCAACGACGAATGGATCATGAGCCGCGTCGGCATCCGCGAACGGCATCTTGTCGACAAAGGCGTGGGTACCAGCGATCTGGCTGCCGAAGCGGCCCGCCGCGCGCTCCAGCAGCGCGGCATTTCCGCCAGCGAACTGGATGCGATCATTGTGGCCACCGTCACGCCCGACATGATGTTTCCCGCCACCGCCTGTCTGGTGCAGCACAAGATTGGCGCGTCCAAGGCGTGGGGTTTCGACCTCTCGGCAGGGTGCTCGCAGTTTGTCTATGCGCTCCAGGTGGGTGCGCAGTTCATCCAGACGGGCGCGCACAAGAAAGTCATGGTGATTGGCGCCGACGTCATGTCGTCGATTATCGATTACACCGACCGTGCAACTTGCGTGCTGTTCGGCGATGGCGCGGGCGCGGTGATTCTGGAGCCCTCCGATGACGATTCGCTGGGCCTGATTGATTTCCTGCATGAGGTTGACGGTTCGGGCGGGTGTTCGCTTTACATGCCGGGTGGCGGCAGCCTGAATCCTTCCTCGCACGAGACCGTGGACAAGAAGATGCACTACGTCCATCAGGACGGCGCGGCGGTCTTCAAGTTTGCCGTGCGGCAAATGGCTGAATTCTGCGTCGAGACCTTGAAGCGCAACAATCTTACGGGCAACGACATTGACCTGATGATCCCTCACCAGGCCAACCTGCGCATCATCAGCGCGACCGCCGACCGCTTGAAGTTACCGCCGGAAAAAGTCGTCATCAACATCGAGCGCTATGGCAACACTACGGGCGCTACCATACCTCTGGCCATGAATACCGCGATTGAAGACGGTCGATTGAAGAAGGGAAGCTTGGTACTCCTGGCGGCCGTAGGCGCGGGATTTACGACCGGCACGACCTTATTGCGCTGGGCCTATTAGCTGGGCACATTGACTCGCCGGCAGCTTGCCGGCCGTGAGTTACGCGCCACTGTTCGTAAGCAGCCTCTTCCAATGGCCTTGCGTTCAGCGGAAAGGGCATACAATGAGTTGTCTCTTCGCCGCTAGGTTCTGATTCGTTCCGCAGGCATGACCGCATCCTTCGCCACAAAGACAGCAAAACGCGCGGGAAAAAAGGGATCCTCGACTGCTTCCAACTTGTCTCCGTCTCCTGGTCGGCGAACCTTTGAACGGCAAACTCTGGTGCTTTGCCTGGCGCTCGTCGCGGCGGTGCTTGTTTCCTACAGCTCGGTAGTTCGCAACCAGTTCCTGGATTATGACGATGACAGATACATCACCGAGAATCCCAATGTAAAAGCCGGAACGACGTGGGCGACCGTGGCATGGGCCTTCACGACTTACGATGAGTCAAACTGGCATCCCCTGACTTGGCTTTCGCATGCTCTCGACTGCGACCTTTTCGGCTTGAACCCGGTTGGCCACCACGCCGTGAACGTCTTGCTACACGCTGCCAGCGCGGTCCTTCTTTTCCTCTTGCTGCAACAGGCTACCGGATTCCGTTGGCGCAGCTTAATGGTTGCCGCATTATTTGCTCTGCATCCGATCAATGTTGAGTCCGTAGCGTGGGCGGCCGAGCGCAAGAATGTATTGAGCATGTTGTTCTTTCTGCTCGCGTTGCTGGCCTACGGCTGGTATGCGCGGAAACCGGGATTCGGTCGATACAGCGCAGTTTTTGTCGCCTTCGTGCTTGCGCTTCTCTCAAAACCGCAGGTAATCACATTTCCATTTCTGCTTTTGCTGTGGGATTACTGGCCCCTGGAGAGATTTGCTGCTCTCCCCCCGACGCCTCAAGCGGGCATCGCGCCCAAAGTATCGAGTCCCTTGCTGGAGAAAGTGCCATTTCTGGTGCTCTGCCTAGCGAGCGCCGTGGTCACGATGAAGGCTCAGGGGGCCGGGCACACTATAAAAGACTTCTCCCAGTTCAGCGTAAGCTTGCGATTAGAAAACGCAGTCATCTCTTATCTGCGGTATCTGGGGAAGGCGTTCTGGCCATCGAATCTGGTGGCGCTATATCCGCACCGCACCAGGCTCTATCCTGCATGGCAGGTGGTCGCGGCAGTGATCGTGGTGCTCCTGAGCACCGCTCTGGTTCTTTTAAAGCGCGAGCAACGCTATCTTGCTGTCGGATGGTTCTGGTTCCTCGGCAGCCTCGTACCTATGATCGGGCTGGTGCAGGTAGGGGATCAGGCAATGGCGGATCGCTATGCCTATCTGCCGTTCATTGGCCTCTTTTTGATGATCACCTGGCTGCTTGCGGACGTTGCGATCGCGCGCTGAATCTCTGCCCGATGGCTGGCAATTCCTGCAGTTTCCTGCGTGTTGGTTCTGGGACTTCTCACTTACCGTCAAGTGGGCTACTGGCACGATACGGAGTCTCTGTGGCGCCGGACGCTGGTATTGACGCAGGACAATTACGTCGCACACAAGGGATTGGCGGCAATCTTGCTGCGCGATCCGGGCAGCACCGAGGAGGCAATGGCACACTACCGCACCGTGCTCGCCATACGTCCCGACGATGCACGTGCCAACGTCGTTTTGGGCGAATATGAGCAGCGCCATGGCAATCTGCAAGCGGCCATCGAACACTACCAGACGGTGGCTTTTAGCTCGGCCTCCGTGGTCTCGCGCGCGGTAGCTTGTGCCAGTCTTGGATTCGCCTATGGCCAAATGGGGCAGCAGGAGAAGGCGAAGCAGGCTCTCGAAATGTCACTTCAGTTCGTTCCCGGCCAAGTCCCCGCCATGGTCGCGCTGGGTTTGATCGCGGAGACAGATGGACACCCAGCTGAAGCTGTGCGCGAGTTTTCTCGCGCGGTGGCCATACAGCCCACGGATGTGGAACTCCTTTTGCTCGCCCACGCCTTGCAACAGGAGGGACGCGCCGACGAGGCTAATACGATGGCGGAGCGCGCCGCTCGCACATCCTCGAATCTCCCCAAAGCGCAGAGGCAAGTCGAAGCACTCCTCATCGGAAAGTGAAATTCACTTCGTTATGTGGAGCCGGCTTTAGCGGGAGAGCCTGATGTGGGTCGCATGGGCTGATTGAAGCCTGAACTCGCAAGAAGAGGGGTGTTGCGGAGCACTGATTCGTTACTCTTCGATAGGAGTAGCGTTCGGAAATCGTGCTAAAAAGAGTCCTGCACACTCGCCCTGCGGCGAAGGAACGGCAATCGTAACGGAAATTTTACCTCGGCTAAATGTCTGATTCCTCAGCGCTTGCGGAGTACCCTCCATCTGGTTCCAGTTGCCACACAAGCTATTCCATAGGGAAATGCAGCGTGCTACAATAACACCCTGGGGGTGGTGTAAATGCGTGCGTTACGGGGAGCAATTCTGGTTCTTCCTCTACTCTTGCAGATGGCGTCGTCGTCATTTGCCCAGCAGCTCTACATTTCAAACGAGCCACAGAAAAGTCTACAGCTTCTTAACCTGGAAACTACCCCGCCTAAGCTTACGACTCTGTATACTGCGGCGGGCGAACTCGACGATTTGATACTAAACTCGGCGGGTCAGCTCATCTATACGATACCCTCTCTGGCCCAAGTCGACTTATGGGATCCGACCACTGGTCTAAACACTGTGTTGACGAGCGGCGTACCACACGCCCGCGATTTGGAGATTGAGCCGGGTGGCCAGACGATGCTGATCGCCAGCTACGCTCCGGGTGAGATCTTCCGCTACAACTTCTCCACGGGTGCATTAACGCTGCTGACCAAGAAACTGGGAAGCTGCGATGGCATTAAATACGATCCCTACGGAAACCTCTATGCGGTCGCGAATCACAACACAATCGTGCAGATCAACCCGACCACGGGCGCTATCATCAATACCCTCGTTCTTGAACCGCACCATGGGTCCAACGGCGGAGATGGATTGACATACGACAGCTACACGGGGAATTTGTGGGCGACGCACGACGGGACGACCGGAGAGGGATTGCTTGAGATACCGATAACTCCTGCTGGATTAGGAACTACTTTCACGTTTTACGATTTGGAGTCAGTTCTCAAGGGCTCGGCTCCCGATGGCATCAAGTCGGATGGGGCGGGTAATCTCTACATCGGCGGGATATGGACTGCGGATGTTTATAACATTACGTCGGGCAAAATCACGAAGGATATCGTGGTCAAGGGTGCTGATGGAGTCTCCCTGGTGCCAGGGACTTACTGAGATTTTTCCGTTTTGGATTCTAGGCCGGCGCAAGCTTCGAAGCTGCGCCGGTTTTTCATTTGCGTCAGCTGATGGACTTTCGCGCGGTTGAGAGAGTCTTTGCCGCTCATTTCGAGCGGCCGACCGTCACCGCGAGTTTGCACCGGTTTTGCGTGTATTCACGCTCCTGAGTTTTGGCTTCACCTCGATCAGGCCCATCATTCCTCCGTCAACGTGCTGCAAGATATGGCAGTGGTATGGAAAAACCCCCACAATGTCGGCGCCGCGGAAATCCATACGCAGCTTCACGCTAGGAAATTCCTTTGAAACGCCATCCCAATAAGGCACATCCACGGTGTCGAGAAGATCGCCCTCGCTCACGGGTTCGTGGTCGCGTTCGAGTGGTAAGAAGTGAAGCTGGTGGATGTGGAAGGCATGCGATTCCGTCGAACGATTCTCAATCGTCCAATCCTCGATGTCCCCTTGGTGGACGACAACGTCGGGCGTCAGAACGGCAGGGTCGAACGCCTTGGGCGTGTGTCCTTCTTCTGTGATGTAGAAGACGGTGGAGGTTTCCGGATGCCTGGGGTCCATCACCTTTTCGGAGAAATAGAGCTTTCGTTGCCGCACCGGCGAAACCGTGGCCAGAGGCGCCATTGCGAGCGTATTGGCTGCTGGCGGAGCCGGTGCGGGCTGTGCTTCGTCGAGGGCGGGAGGCTCGGACGCAACGGGGGAAGCCGCGATTCTAGCCAAGGGGCGCGGAGGAGTGTAATCATCCACGTCGCGAATGGACGAGCCGGGACCTGAGGGAGGGCGCGGGTTATCTTCGTCGTCCGGTGGGTTTGTGTCCACACCTCCTGTGATGAGCTGGGCTTTGATTCCTTCTGGAGGCGTGTCAAAGATGAATTCCGCGCGGCCTCCAGGGGGAATGGGCAGGGAGGTTTTCCAGAGGACGTGTTCCTTGGATGACTCTACTTCCGGAATCGGCACACCATCCAGAGAAACCAGACCCAACGGTTGCCAACTCGCGTGCTCGGCGACCAATTTCGATCCTTCCAATTCTCCGTTAAACAGGACGCCGAGGTTCACGTAGGTGTCGGCGGAGGCGTTGAGAACGCGCCAAAGTTCGCGCGTCCGCGGATGGGTTTCAATAGTCGCAAGTGGATATTCAGGATACGAAACTGGAATGAAATTGATGGAAAGGTCTTTGGATGGCCGATTGGGATCTGGTTTTTGAGAGGCGCCTTTCAAAGCCGCGACTTTCCAATCTCGAAGTTTCTGATCCCGAATCACAAGGACTCTTGCTGGAAGGCCAGCGGTCACCGGATTCGCACGAGTAATCCCTTCGACAATCAGCGCTCCGGAGGCTCCGCCCAGCACTTGTTCTTCGGTGTGCCCGTGGGGATGGGGATGGTACCAATACAGGCCGGGATGTTCGTCCTCGGGAATATGTACGCGGTAGAGGAAGAACTTAGAGGGCGCAACCGAGATGTGCAAAGAATCGTCGGCGGGACATACCGGGGAAGCAGTGAGGCCATGGAAGTGAAGGTTCGTGGCATCGATTGCCATCGCAGACATTGCGCTGGATTTGCAATCGGGCTGCGCGGCATTCTGCTGCCCTCCATGTGCAGAAAGGGAAAGCTCGTTCTTAAGCTTCAAAAGCAGCAAATCGCCGGGCCGGACTCGCAAGGTCGGGGAGCGATCGCCGTGCTCATCGATATAGCAATAATGCATGCGGCCGTAGGAATCGAGCGAATTGCGCAAGGTCAGAGTGACCTGCAAGCGGCCATTCCGACTCACTATTTGTGGGGGGGATTCGATGGAAGTCGCGACCGCATCAGTGCACGATGCGTGGCCAGGATCGTGTGGAGCGGCCCAAACCAGCGAGGAAAAGATCAGAGTAAACGCTACAAGCAAAAAGGAAAAACGACGAAGTCTAAGCACTACCCGGCTACCCGTTCCTCATACCCGAGGTCCATCTGGAATTATTCCACATCTCACGAACCCGAGCCATGGGCAATGGTCCCTTCTGGTGGCAGTCATCCTTTCGCCGAAAGCAGTATTGGGAAAGAGTTGTGGTCCTCAATTCAATCGACCACAGTGCAAATGGCATCAGACCAAGCAAAAAGCGATGTTCCAGTCGTAAGGAACATCGCTTTTTGATTCTAACGTCGCGATAAGACCTCAAGCTGAGTTTGTCCTCGCGGTTATTATTGCGACGTTTCGGTGAACGTAGCGGCGTTCGTGATTCCCCCAACCGTCGCTGTAATGGTAATAGTCCCCGGCGACGCTGGCAGGGTATAGTTCTGGGCAACCGATCCGCTGGCAGGAGTGCTCTGGGGATTGGGATTGGAGAAGTGGCCTCCGGCGCCCCCATCGCTGAAACTCACTATGGCTCCTGAAACCGGATTGCCGTATTGATCGGCGACCACTACGCTTAGTGTTTGTGGCAGAATGGCGCCGGGCTGGGCGGATTGATTGTTCCCAGTGCTCACAGTGATTGAAGCAGCTGGTCCTGCCACGGAATATTCAGGGAATCCAGCTGCGGGCAAGCCCGCCGTCTTCGCTGAGACCTTAACGGTAGTCACAGTCGTCGGCAATTGGAGAGACGCGATCGCCCAGCCCTCGGCATTCGTGGCTGTCGAAGATGGAGTCACCACGCCATTCTTATTGGCGGAGAAACTGACCGTCAAACCGGGGACAGGATTATCGTACTTATCCCGCGCTTGGGCGATGACGGGATTGGGCAGAATAGCACCCGCCGCGCCCGTCTGTTTGGCTCCACGAGCGGAGATAAGCCGGACGGCCGCCAGTGGCGCAGCGGTTTCGATTGCCGTAACAGCTGTGTAGTCCGTTGCCGTAGCTGTCAGCGAGTAAACGCCTGATTTCTTCGGTAAGGTATAGGTGGTGCTCGCGATTCCGCTGGAATTCGTGGTTGCGGACGATGGATTGAACGTGCCTCCCTTGTTTCCATCGCTAAAGCTGACTGTGATCCCAGACTGCGGTTGACCCGAAGCCGAGGTCGCTAGAATTTGCAAAGGCGTCGACAACGTCCCCAGTACCGGTGCGGTCTGATTATTGCCGGACGCGATGGTGAGGTAAGGAAGCAGTCCATAGACATCTAAGCCGGTCTGAGTCGCGACATACACTTTTCCGTTGGCTACAGTCTGGCTCGCGAAGTGCGCAAGCTTAGGCAGTTCGTCGCGGGAAGGAACTGTATTGGAGGTGTACAGGGGGGCCAGAGAGACCGCGTTGTATGCCTCCAGTTGATCGCTGATCAGCCACAAGATGCCATTGGTAGTCCCGTTAGCCGAAACGGAAGGCGAGTGCGAACCGGCAGTCAAGCTTTTGCCGGTCTGGGCGGCCGGCACGAGCAGGCCATTTGAAACCCGGAAACTCTGCAACGGGGCCGCGCCGGGCGCGAAATAGACCATTCCATTCCAGTAGGCGGATGAACACATGAGAATTCCGCCAACCTGCAGTTGATATTCCTGGATCACGTTGTCCGCGCCGCCGGCAACATACTGCCCCAAATCGTCGCGATTGATGACATACGCCATCGCTTGCTTGCCACTCGCGATCACCTCGTGGGGATAATTGCCCGGCTGATCTGGCAGGACCAGAGGACCGACTGAGCTAATATCGAGATCGTTGCTGTCGAGGTATGCGACATCCCACGGAGTAAAGAAGTCTGCAGGCTGGGGATTCGCGCCGGTTTGATTCTGTGGCGACCACGGCGGCGGCGTGAGTTTCAGAACGCTGTTGCTGTAACCTTGTCCACCCTCGGGTACATCATATTGGCCGGCTTCGGCGGTGGAAACGAAAATATTACCCGCTTCATCGGCGGCCAGCCCGTTGCCCGTTTGCCAGATCGAAGTCATCCCGTGGTCGGGTGAGGTGTTAAAGGCACCCACTTGCTGCTGTACGTTTGCCGCGTTGTAGGCCAGAACCCAGCCACTATCCTTGCCGCTGTTGCATCCCATCGACCCGAAGCCCAGATAGACCAAGCCGTTGAGCAATAACAGGCCGGGACGATTTTGCTGTACCTTGTCATCGAAAGTGAATATGTGTCCCTTTTTGCTCACGCTCGAAGCCACAATTTGTATGGGGCTGCCCATGCTGGCTTTGTCGAGGCCGGTTGTTATATCGAGCGCGTGCAGGTAGTGGGTCACTTTTCCGTTGATAACGGTTTTCGCCACGAGGTACATTGTGTTGGTCGTTGGGTCGATGACCGGCGTTCCAATAATGCCTTCCTGATAAAACCCATCCTGTAAGCCGCACGGAAGGTCCGGTCCGCTAGCGGGTATGCCACCCATCGCCAAGTTCACGTGCCAAAGCTGAGTTCCGTTGTCGGCATCAAAGGCGTAAACCGAATCCGCCTGCGTCCCCAGATACACGACGTTATGCACGCCCTGCCCCGGAATGGTCACCTGCGGCATATAAAGCGGCTGGTTCAAAGACTCGTAATCAATCGGAGAACTGAAAAGGCGACCAAAGGAGTTGCTATTGACGTTACTGGGCGTCAGTATCGTTTCGCTGGTATTTGCACCCCAGCGGGCATTGTTGCCGCGGCTAGTGACAACCTGCACCTGCGCCCATGCCGAGCACAGCAGCGTCGCGCAGAGGGATAACAATACCAGTAATTTGCGAATCGCCAAAATTGAATGGTAGTGGAATCCCCGGTTCGCATCCACCGGGGCCCCATCTTTAGAATTTGACAGAAAGAAGTGCATGCCGAACCTCCGACCAAACAACCTTCCCGCAGTAATGATTACCGAGGGTGCGCGTGCGATAGCGGGGGACCGAGAGCCCACGTTCACTAATTGGTATGCACGTTGTTGTACATGGCAAGTCCTTTTGATGCAATCCCCCGAAAGGGGGACACTGCAATCTGTTGCACAATTTGCCAACAATCTGCGCCAGCGGACCCCGAGTATCCCCGCTAAAAAGCCCCCCGAACCTCAGATTGCCGACGCTACACAATTCTACCTGCGATTTGGCGCGCTGGGCGGCCTTCTCGGGCGGTGCAATTGATCCGCCCTTTCATTGAGCCGGCTTGCGATCTCGGCATCCATAAGCCCAACCCCAGAATTCTTGCAATCTTGGTCCGTCCGACCGGTCTGAGTTAGCGTGGCCGGAAGTCGAAGAGTTGAAGAGAAGAAAAACCTGCCTCAGTGATCGGATGGGTATGAGTAATACCCGGGGCAAACCTCAACGTTGGCCCGCATTTAGCGGACGATCAGCACGGGCTGGGCGGTCTTAAAATTGGCCGGTCACACAACGTTCAAAACGCAGATCAGGTAGTCTTACTAACATTGGCCGCCTGCGGCCCTTTCTGTCCCTGGACGATCTCGAATTCAACTTGATCGCCTTCTTGCAGGCTCTTATAACCGTCGCTAGTGATGGCGCTATAGTGGATGAATACATCTGCTCCGCCGTCGCGCCCCAAGAATCCGTACCCTTTCGCGTTATTAAACCACTTGACGGTGCCTTTAATGCGTTCCACTTGTTTTCTTCTCTCTCTCCTTTTGCTAACTCGCCTCCACAAAGGCACAGATTATGAAGTGGTTGCAAAATTGTGCCTGCATTCTTATCTCAGGAAAAAAACACTGTCAAGGACGTGCATCACATAAAAGAGTGCCTTTCCGAGCACCGTAACGAACCGTAAATAAAAAGACACGCACTTCCTCCCATGCGAGACGCGGAAATAGGCAGCGTTTGGTGAGAAATAGTTCTTATTTCATCCGAGTCTGGGAGAGCCACAAAATGCCCGAGATGGTTTTCGCATCGCGAATTCTTCCAGTAAGTACCATCCTTCGAGCATCGGACAAAGAGAAGAAGCGGATAGCAATTTTCTCGTCGGGTTCGGGTTGCGCCTTGCCGGCTTGCAGTCCCTGCGCGAGGTAGATCGTCATGGTTTCGTCGAGAAAGCCGGGGCTGACATAAAAGTGCAGGATCTTTTTCCACTGACGAGCCATATAGCCGGTCTCTTCGAGCAACTCGCGGCGGGCTGCGGCGAGTGCCGATTCGCCCTCATCAATACGTCCGGCCGGGAGTTCCCACATCATGGACTGAGCGGCATGGCGATATTGGCGCTCGAGCAGGATGCGAGGTTCGCGGGCACCGTCGACGGCAAGAATCACGATCGAGCCGGAATGGTGGATAACATCGCGGCGTGCACGGACGCCGCCCGGTTCGGCGACTTCATCGGTGGTGACGGAGAACACAGGGCCACGATATGCGACGCGGGAGGAAAGAACGCGAGCCTTCGGAACGCGGGAGGATTTCGCCATGACATCCATGTTAAGGTATGCTGCGCGGGTGAGAGCAAAAGGGAAGCGTCAGGCGAAGAAAAACATAACAAGCAAAAGCCCCTCGATTGCGTTCGTGGGAGCCGGGAAGTTAGCGAGTTTTCTGGTTCCGGAGCTGGCCGCGGCCGGTTACAAGATTGCCGAGATCGTTGGGCGCAAAGAAGCGAAATCGATGAGGCGGGCGCGAGCATTGGCGCGTCGCGTTGGCGCGCGTGCGTCAACACTGGATGCCGCGACGCTCGAAGCGGACATGCTGTGGCTGGCCGTCCCGGACGGAAAGATTCGGCGTGTGGCGGAGTCGCTGGCTCGCCGCGCAAAGTCCTGCGGGGCAGAATCACGTGGCCAGAGTGGGTCACGCTCAAGAAAGAAGGGCGCGAGCTCATTGGAAGCAGGATTGCCCAGTAGGAGATCGTCGAGAAAGGAAACAATGGTCGCGGCTATGCCACGATTTGCGTTTCACTCCAGCGGCGCGCTGGGGAGCGGCGAACTCGGCGTGTTTAGAAAGGCGGGCGTCTCGGTAGCGTCAGTGCATCCGCTAATGACGTTCGTTGCTGGCACCAGTCCATCGCTCAGAGGCGTGCCGTTTGCGGTCGAGGGAGATCGAGAGGCGGTGAGCGCAGCGCGCTCGCTCGTCCGCAAATTGGGAGGAGAGAGTTTCGTGTTTCCAGTGAGGCGGAAGGCCGCGTATCACGCGTGGGCGACGATGACCTCGCCCCTGCTGTTGGCCTATCTGGTGACACTAGAGAATGGCGCACGCGAGGCGGGACTTGGGCCCGCGGAGGCGCGGCGCATGAGTTTACCCATTTTGCGCCAGACGATTGAGAACTATGCAAAGCTTGGTCCGGCCAACTCCTTCAGCGGGCCTTTCGTGCGCGGAGACGCGGTGACGGTCAAGAAACATCTGACGTTGCTGAATCGCAATGCTCAGATACGAGGCGTATACGTCGCGCTGGCGCGGGTAGCGCTCAATCGGCTGCCGGTGAGAAATCGGCGGAAGCTGGTCGGGCTAGTGGCGGATTGACGTAACAAAGATTTCGTGACACCTACCTCGCGAGTGGTGTACAGTCTCGTGCGAATTTCAGTACAACTCACATACAAGGAGAGAAGGGATGCGCAGACTACTGTTTGTTGCTTTGTGTCTGGCGGTGTTCGGGTCCGCGGTGGTGGCTCAGAAGATTGATACGAAGTGGCACTGCTCGAAGCCAACCTCGAACCCTGCGTTCGACGTTGGCGACGTAGCAGGGCACAGCTACGCGCTGGCCCAGGGCACGTGCAGCGCGACCTCGAGCGGGAGCGGTGAGAAATCGGGCACTTACACCGAGTTCGATGAGATCTGGAAGGCATCGATGAGTGGCCACGGCCGTTTCAACGTAACCACGGATAGCGGGGACGTGGCTTACTACACCTATGAAACCTCGGCGCCTGCGGACATGAAGAAGCCTGCGACGAACAAGTGGAAAATCGTCAGCGGGACCGGAAAGCACAAAGGCGTCACGGGCTCTGGCAGTTGCTCTGGAGTGCGGAACGAGGATGGCTCATCCGACTGGACGTGTAAGGGCACAACCACGACTGCAGCGAAAGCGAAGGGGTAAGTCAACGCCGCGGTTGGTTCTCCCCAGCCGCGGCCATTTAGTGTTCCGTTGTGCGATTGGTGAAAAGGTGACCGAGTTTTTCCTGCTTCGTCCTTAGATAATCTTGCGTGTATTCGGTGGGCGCAATCTCACAGGGGACTCGTTCCGTTACGCGGATGCCGGCGCGCTGGAGAGAAGCAACTTTGTCGGGATTGTTGGAGAGCAGGCGGACCTGCTCGACACCGAGGGCGCGAAGAATCTGGGCGGGCATGCGAAACTCGCGCTGGTCGGCCTTGAAGCCGAGACGCTGATTGGCTTCGACGGTATCGAGGCCGCTGTCCTGCAGAGCGTAGGCCTGGAGCTTGGGCATGAGCCCGATGCCACGCCCCTCCTGCTGCTCGTAGATGAGAACACCCGCGCCTTCATGGGCGATCATGGAGAGGGCCATTTCTAGCTGCTGGCGGCAATCGCAGCGCAGCGAGCCGAAGACATCGCCTGTCAGGCACTGCGAGTGAATGCGAACCAGGGGCGAGCCGGAGTGCACATCGCCCATGACGAGGGCAACGGCCTCTTCGGTCTTGGCCCCGGAGACGCGCAAGGCAAAGCCGTGAATCAGGAAATGTCCCCAGCGCGTGGGGAAATCAGCGGATGCGACCTGCTTAACCTTGACTGGACTCACTCTTAAAATTATATAGTGTGATTACGAAACAGTATCGGCTGAGCTTCGCATCGGCTCGGCGGCCGAATGAATGCGAACAATGACCATTCCGACCAGGGCCGCGCTCGTGAGCATAACGACTCGAATGTAGAGCCCGGCATGAAAGGCTTGATCGCCAACGACGGTGCGCAGCAAGCCTGCGCTGGCGCTGGCGGCGCACATTCCGAAGTAGAGCTTTTCGAGCCAGCCTTGCGAAACAGCAAACAGCCAGAGCAGAATTGACGAGACGACGGCAAAGATGGAGCACAGCACCCAGGTGCCGGCGGGCACAGGTGCAGGCAGCCGGATTCCGGCGGCAGGGCTGGCTGCGATCATCTGCCGAAAGGCAATTAGCAGGAACACGAGCGAGTGGATCAGTGCGACCAGCGCCCGCTTCCGGTTGATCAAGATGGCGAATTCACGCATGCTTAATGTGTACCTTAGCGAAAGGAAGAACCTCGGGATGTGATCCCGGTCACAGGGCCGAGCCAAAATGCCAGAGGGCTGGTAAGATGTTACTGCACTAATCAGACTTCTTCCCACCGCGAAGTGGGGCTATAGCTCAGCTGGGAGAGCGCATCGTTCGCAACGATGAGGTCGTCGGTTCGATCCCGACTAGCTCCACCAATTTCAATCACTTGAGATGGTAATTATCTCTTGACATCAGGTACGAGCGGCTATAGGCCTTCGCACAAACCCTTAATGGATGCTGTCCGATGCTTTCCCCAACAATTAGCTGGGCGGGAGTTCGCTTCGAATTTGCGCAATTTCTTGGAAATTGATTCCGAGCTCGGGAAACGACCGCCGCGATCAATGCGGAACGAATCGCGTGTAAGACAAGCGACGAGATTCGACGATTCGGTTGCGAGACTAGAAGTGGTTTTTGCTCGAAATCACCTTAGTCGACGTTAAGGATATCGTCCCCACACCGTCCCCACGCTAAGGGCGGAGCAATTAAGTTTTCTGTGCTTCCAAGAAACTCCCTGTACCATAGCCCATGTGTGCCACACAAGATAAGCGTGCGACACCACGGCCAATCACGCATGTTCGTGACCCAGGTCACAGAACTCTGGCCATATTTTCTGTCATAAATGATGCGCTCAACTAAGAGCGCGTTCTGTTCTTCTCCCCTCTGAAGAATAATGCGCTTGCAAGGGTTCCCGGTCCGTGGTACAAAGGGTGCGCCTGATCAAAGGGCACGTTCCGTTCTTCCCCTCTGAAGAACGACGCGCTGGCAAGCATTCCCAGTCCATGAAGTTCCACGGTTCGTCGGGATGGTTCTTGAGCAGGCTCCAGTTCCCAGGAGAGTAGCCGAGCGCGTGAGGTATTCCTCTGTGTTCTCGGCGATGCGCTATGGTATCTAACGGCCTCCAGTCGACGATTCGCCGCGCAGGGCAGCTCTCCTATACAAATTCCGTTTTCTTTTTCCCGGAACGACCCAGCATTAGAAAGTCTCGAAATTGCACCTCAAGCATTGCCAATTCCCATTGGAAAGGTTCTGCCATGTTCTCCCGAGTCCCGGTAAGGTTGTTCTCGATCTTCGTAGCTATCCTTGTTTTCCTCTCCATTTCAACCACTCTCTTCGCTGAGATACACACAACGGCGAAACCACAAGTCCGCGTGACTACACGCGTGGACAACAGCAAGCGCACAACTCTTTACAACCACGTACCCGGTGCGATCCGCATGTCGAAAGATCTGGGACGCGTTGATCCCGGCACGCCGACCGGGCGTGTAATCATGGTTCTGAACTCAGACGATGAGCAGAAGCGCGAGCTCCGTCGAGTGATCGACGAACAGCACGACAAGCGCACTGCCAACTACCATCAGTGGGTAAAGCCGGAAGAATTCGGCTCCCGCTTTGGTGTGCATGACTCCGACATTGCTCAGGTGGAAACCTGGCTTAAGTCGCAGGGCTTTGTAGTTGAGGACGTGAGCAAGAGCAAGCGTGTCATTCACTTTAGCGGCACTACAGGTCAGTTAGAGAAGGCCTTCCAGACCCAGATACACTCTTACCAATATCTAGGCAAGACCGAAGTTTCCAACATCAGCAACATCACAATTCCCACCGCCCTCAGTCCGGTTATCGCGGGTGTTACTGTGCACAGCTCTTTCCGCGGTCCGCACAAGAACCCCTTAGTCAACAAAGTACATTCGAATGGCAAGCGGAAGCCGGACTACAGCGACGGCTCAGGTAACTATGTTGGGCCGGCGGATTTTGCCACCATTTACAACACCAACCCACTGCTGGCGGCTGGAATCACCGGAGCTGGATCGAGCATCGCGATCGTCGGCAATTCCGACATCTGGGTGAGCGACGTCGAAGTCTATCGCCAGATGTTCAATCTTCCCCCCAATGATCCAACCGTTATTTATGCGGGCCAGAACAATGGCATTATCGCGGGCGACGATCAGGAAGCCGATTCCGACATAGAACTCGCCGGTGGCATCGCACCTGGCGCCAAAGTCTACTATGTCGACGGCTCGGAGAACTTGTTGGTGGACGGCATCACCAGCTCGATGGAGTACATCGTCGAAAACAATCTGGCCGACATTATCAGCGACAGCTACGCTGGCGGCTGCGAACTCAATGCTAACAACGCATTCGAGAACCAGTTGTGGGAGCAGGCAGCAGCCCAAGGCCAGAGCGTGTTCGTTGCCAGCGGCGACGCAGGTCCGGCCGACTGCGACGCAGCCGGCGACGCCTGGGGAGTTGGCGGCTATGCCGTCACTTCCGATTCCACTCCTTATAACGTGTCTGTCGGCGGATCGGAATTCAACGAAGGCAGCGGCACCTATTGGAGCACTAGCACCAATCCTGTAAGTTTCTTGTCAGCTCTCTCTTACATTCCCGAGGCAATCTGGAATCAGGCCACCGTGGGATCAGGTGGCTCGACCACAGGAGCCGGTATTTATTCGGCCGGCGGCGGCATCAGCGCTTACTACCTGAAGCCTTCCTGGCAACAAGGACCGGGAGTGCCCACGACTGACCCAACCGTGGCTGGGAACCTCTGGGTTCCCCAGTACGGCGGCGTCATCATCACCGGTGGCGGGTCAAAATATACGACCGCGCCGACAGTGACCTTCACCGGCGGTGGCTGCTCGGAGGAGCCCAGCGCGACGTCCACGTTGACCAGCGGTGTTGTAACCGCGGTTACCATGAACTATGGAGCTACCGGCGGTGGCTTTGGTTGCACCTCAGCCCCCACCGTTACCTTTACGGCCGCGCCGAGTGGAGGAACCACTGCGACTGGTTACGCAGTCGTAGTTCCGCCGCTGGCTCCTGCCCCATTGGTCTCGGGTGTTCCCCACCGCTATCTGCCCGATCTGACTCTGAACTCGAGTGCTAGTCACGACCCGACGATGTTCTGCACTGAGGGCGACTGCCAGATCGATTCGGATGGCAGCATCGACAATTACGATACCGAGGGCGGCACGGAGACGGCTGCGGCTGAAATGGCCGGCATCCAGGCGCTGATTAACCAGGCGAATGGCGGACGGCAAGGCATGCCGAATTATTACTATTACTCGTTGGCGAACGCGCAGCCTACGGCAGAGTGCAATTCGTCCAACATTACCTCTTCCGCTTGCGCTTTCCAGGACATCACGGCTGGCAGCAACCTGATCTGCGCCACACAAGCTTGTGCGGAGGGATCTGCTACTGCACCATTGCCGGACCAGATGGGCTGGACTGCCGGTACGGGTTACGATCTGGCTTCCGGATTGGGCTCGCCGAATGCCGCCAATTTGGCGACTCAGTGGAACACCGTTGCCTTCAACAGCTCTAATACCACTTTGAGCCTCTCGCAAACCACGGGGATTGCGCAGGGCACACCGATTACTTTTAGCGGAACGGTCGCGTCCGGTTCCGGTTCGGGAACGCCGACCGGCAACGTGGCTCTCATCCTCAGCCAGGGAATCTTCGGAGAAACCCTTAACCTGGGTGGGGCTCCGTTTGCCACACTGAACAATGGCAGCTATTCCGCTACTCTCGACAACCTGCCTGCGGGAACCTACACGGTTACGGCGCGCTACGCTGGCGACGGTAGTTTCGCCTCCAGCCTTTCCGCTCCAGTTACAGTGACTGTCGGGCAAGGGAACGCAACGGTCACGATTACCCCGCAGACTCTTAATACCAGTACCTGCGATAACACGGCCGCCAGCTCATTTGCTTACGGCTCCATCATGATTATCCAGGTCTCGGTTGCGGGCGCTTCCGGACAAGGGGAGCCGACCGGCACGGTAACGATCACCGAAAACGGCACCACTTACGCGAACTTACCGCTTGATCCTACCGGCAACGCGTTTGTGTACGCCGGATCTATTTTCCCGAGCGGCAACGGATCGGGCCTTCAAAGCTGCACGAACCAGATCCTCTATGAAGGCAAAGGCCAGTCGGCTACACAGCTTCCGGCAGGCTCTTACACCATCGGAGCGACATATTCCGGAGATTCAACCTTCACGCCTGCGACGGCGACTACGGTTCCTATCACCGTCACGCAGCTCTCCACAACACCCACGTTGGCAGCCGGCCAGACCGAGATCGCTTCGGGAGCCAAGGTTACACTGACGGCCACCTTCAGTGACACCAGCTTGGATTCCTACACACTCACCGGGGCCGTGCCCCCGGCCGGCACGATTACGTTCAAGAACGGGACCACTACTCTGGGAACGGCGACCTTGGTGCCGCAAATTATCTATAGTGTTGGCGGCCCCAACGGCGATTCGCCGGAGTACACCTACGGTGCGGCAGCAACGCTAACCACCACCGCTATTACCGCAACAGCGAGCGTCACGGCGGTGTACGCGGGCGACACAAATTACGCAGCTAAAACATCCTCGACCCTTGCCATTACGGTAGTGACGGGGACCGGAACCACCACCACCTTGACCTCGAGCGCCAATCCGACGCCGGTAGGCGCGCAGCCAACTTTGACTGCTACGATTAGTGGGTCGCCAACCAGTGGCACCGTGACTTTCTATGACGGCACCACTGTATTGGGATCGACCAAACTCACCACCAAAACTAAGAACGGCGTGGTTACCTACACGGCGCTCGGTGGAACGTCATCCAGCAATAGCAGCAAGGGAACAACCAGCCAGCCCGGCCTTGCCGGCGGCACACACAGCCTCACCGCGGCTTATAGCGGTGCATCCACCACGTCCCTTGCCAGCACCTCTGCGGTGTACTCACAGGTAATAAGCCAAGCGAGCATTGACATGTCACTTTCGGCCAAGACAGTTGGCAAATCCGGCCAGACGTATATGTTCTCTGCGAACCTGGCTTGTGACGCCATCGGCTGCGAGTCGGATGGCAGCACGCCGCCGAATTACTCTTTCCCCAACTACTTCCCGCCAATCCTGAGCAACGTGAATTTCTACGACGGCTCTACATTGCTGGGATCGGCTCCGGCGCTGACCGTTAGCACAAACGACGGCGGCTTTGGCGATTTTGCGGCGCAGTTTAGCACCAGCTCTCTCTCGGCTGGGACTCACACCATCACGGCTACCTATGCCGATATCAACTACGCCCTGTCGACTTCGAATGCGCAGACCGTGTTCGTGGGCGGCACACCGACACTCACTTGGGCGGCTCCGGCAGCCATCACCTACGGAACCGCGTTGAGCGCAACGCAGTTGAACGCAACCGACACCATCCCCGGCAGCTATGTATATTTACCGGCGGCGGGAACGGTTCCGAGCGTGGGCACACAGACGCTGAAGGTGACCTTTACTCCGTCCGACTACACGGACTTTGGTCAACAAACCAAGACAGTCCCGCTAACAGTAAGTCAAGGGACGACATCAATCGCCGTGAGCGTGGGCCCCTCTTCGGAGGCTTTCGGTCAGGATTCGGCGGTCACGATTACGGCAGTGCTGTCGTGGACAGGCAGCGGTTCTGCGCCTACGGCCAGCGCCATAACAATTGGCGGCAACGGAAACGGAAGCTATAGTGCGACGAGTTGCGGCGCAGCTAGCGGCGACACGATCACTTGCACGGCTACCTATACACCTACTGCCTCGGATACGGTCGGCTCCTACACGGAGACGGCGGTGTTCTCAGGTGATGCCAACTACACCGGTTCCAGCGGTTCCGGCAGCTTCGCCATTACACCGGCAGGCTCGGGCAACATTATTGTTAGCTCCAGCCAGAATCCGTCGAACCCTGGTGTGGCAGTAACATTCACGGCCACGATCCCTGGACAGTATGGACAGGTGAAGGGCCGTAACGGCAAGAAACCGATGACGGTAACCGGAAGCGTGACCTGGAGCTCCAACACGGGCTGCAGCACGACGACAGTTACGGCAGGTAATCCGGGAACGGCGACCTGTACCACGTCGAGCCTCGCATTGGGCGCCGACACGGTAACGGCCAACTACTCGGGTGACAGCAATCACAACGCAGGGTCTGGATCAGTAGTCCAGACAGTCAGCCAGGTCAGCACGACCACGGCGATTGGTTCCAGTCTGGATCCGTCAGGCTACGGCCAGGCAGTAAGCTTCGTGGCCGCAGTGACGGGCAGTTCACCGACGGGAACGGTAGCGTTCTACGTGGACGGCGGTCTGTTCGATACGGAAACACTGGCATCGGGTACGGCCACTTCCATCAGCACTTCGGCGCTGTCGGCGGGGACGCACTCTGTAACAGCAACGTACTCGGGCGACACCGGTAACTCTGGCAGCACGGGCACGCTGGCTGGGGGGCAGGTAGTTAGCTCGGCTAACGCGGGCGTGACTGCAGCTTCTAGTCTGAATCCTTCAACCTACGGCCAGTCAGTAACGTTCACGGCGACAATTAACGGCGCGAACGGCTTGGTAAGGGGCCGCAAAGCAGCCGGCAAGAAACCGATGGATGTAACCGGAAGCGTGACCTGGAGCGCCAACACGGGCTGCGGCACAACGACGGTTACGTCGGCGCCGGGATCGGGAACCGGAACGGCGACCTGTACCACGTCGAGCCTCCCAGTGGGAGCGAGCGACACGGTGACGGCGAACTACTCCGGCGACAGCAACCACAACGCTGGCTCGGGATCGGTGAGCCAGGAAGTGGATGCTGTAGGCGCGAGCGTGAGTGTTGGATCGAGTCTGAATCCTGCGGATTACGGCGCGGCGGTCAGCTTTACAGCCACAGTGACAGGCAATTCGCCAACTGGAACGATCCAGTTCAACGTTGACGGCAGCCCTTTCGATACGGAAGCTCTGGTCTCGGGATCGGCAACATCGGTGAGCACCTCCACCCTCGCGGCGGGGACGCACACGGTGACGGCGACTTACTCGGGCGACGCATATAACTCTGGCAGCACCGGCACGTTGGCGGGGGGCCAGGTAATCAATGTGGCGACTTCAACCACAGCGGTTACTTCCACACCGAATCCGTCGACGTACGCGTCGTCGGTTACGTTCACGGCGACCATCACCGGCGAGAACAGCCTGGTGAGGGCCCGCAAGCCCAGCAAGAACACGATCAAGCCGATGGATCCGAGCGGGACGGTAACCTGGAGCGCCAACACGGGCTGTAGTGCATCGACTGTAACGGGCAATCCCGGAATCGCGACCTGCACCACATCGAGAGCGTCATCGCTGCCGGTTGGGACCGACGTGGTAACTGCCACCTACTCGGGTGACGGCAACCACAGCGGAAGCACTGGCTCGGTGAACCAAGTCGTCACAGGCGGGATCGCGACCACGATTGATGTGACCAACGTGAGCCCGGCGAGCGAGGAGTTCGGTGCGAATTCACCGGCTACGATCACGGCAGTACTGTCGTGGACGGGGCACGGTGTAGCGCCGACGGCGAGCGACGTGACCATTGGCGGCAACGGGAACGGCACCTACAGTGCGACCAGTTGCGCGGCTCGTGTGCACGAGACGATCACCTGTACGGCAACCTATACCCCGACGAATGCTGATGTAGCGGGCATCTATACAGAGACGGCGACGTTCTCTGGAGATACCAACTACACGGCATCGAGCAGTCCGGAAACCAATAACTTCACCATCGGATCGAACGCAAGCACCACGACTGTTTCATCCGGTCTGAATCCGTCGACGTTTGGTCAGTCCGTGACCTTTACGGCGACGATCACCAGCGACACGGGTGATGTGAAGGGCCGCAAGGCTGGCAAGAAGAACATGCAGCCGATGCAACCCAGCGGGACGGTAACCTGGAGTGCGAATACTGGATGCGCCGCGAGCACGTTGTCGGGCGCATATCCGGGAGTCGCAACCTGTACGACTAGCCTGGACGCGGGAACCTACACGGTTGTTGCTACCTACTCGGGTGACAGTAACCACGGTGGGAGTTCGGGTTCGGTAAGCCAGACAGTCAACAAGGCAGGCCAGACGGTGTCGTTCACGACGAATGCACCGCCGAGCGCGGCTTATAACAGCACGTTCGGGGTTGCGGCCTCGGCGAGCTCGAACCTAACGGTAGCATTCACAGCGGCAGGTAGCTGCAGCGTAGCCGACAATGGCAACGGGACGGCGACCTACACGATGACGAGTGGAACGGGCGCATGCACGGTGAAAGCGAACCAGGCAGGTAACTCGAACTACTCGGCTGCACCACAGGCCACCGAATCAACGAATGCAACTCCAGCGAGCCAGACGATCAACGTAACGACGCCGGCTCCGCCGCAAGTGGTAAAGGGCAGCAGCTTCACGGTAGTGGCATCGGCCACCTCCGGGTTGTCCGTTAGCTTCGCCAGTTCGGGCGCATGCACCAACGCAGGTGGAACGTACACGATGGCGAGTACGGCCAGCGGTACCTGCACGGAAACCATGACGCAGGCGGGTAATAGCAACTACGCGGCTGCGACAGCGGTCATTGAACACACAACCATAGCGGCCGCGGCCGCGCCTACGGTAACCTTCACCGGCGCGCCAACGAGCGCGGTCTACGGCACCAGCTTCACGGTGTCGGCGACAACGAACGCCAGCACCACGGCGGTGATTACAGCGGCGCCAGCGACGGTCTGCACGGTGAGCGGTAACACGGTAACGATGGTCAACGGCACGGGAACCTGCACGGTGACTGCGAAGTGGGCGGCCGACGATGTCTATAAGGCGGCGACTGCAACGCAGAAGACGACGGCAGCGAAGGCTAACAGCGGACTAGCCTGGGCAACACCGGCTCCGATCACTTATGGAACGGCGCTGAGTGCGACCCAGCTGAACGCGACGGCCAACGTAGCAGGCAAGTACGTCTACAGCCCAGCGAGCGGGAAAGTACTGACGGTAGGCACGCAGACGTTGTCGGTGAAGTTCACGCCGACGGCGGCTTCGGACTACACTGCCGAGACGACCACGGTGCAGTTGGTGGTCAACCAGGCGGCAACGACCACTACGATCACTGCGAGCAGTCTGAATCCGTCGACAGTAGGGAAGGCCGTGAAGTTCAGCTTCACGGTTGCACCGGGCAAGCCGACGGGAAGCGTGACGATTAACGCGAGCACAGGGCAGAGTTGCACGGGAACGCTGGCATCGGGCAAGGGAACTTGCTCGATCACGTTCACGGCCTCGGGCACGCTGACGATGACAGCCACCTACGGCGGCGACGCCAACAACGAAGGAAGCACGTCGGCTGGCTTCACCCAGACGGTGAACTAGCGGCAGCCTTCAACCAGGTAACAATCGCGGCCCAGGGCAACCTGGGCCGCTTTTTAGCGTAGAGGGTCGTCTCGGAGGTTCTGGCGACGAGCAGCCAGGGCTTCGGTTAACAACGACGCCAGCTATCGCGATCTCAACGTAAATTTCCCGCCCGGCCGCGTACACACCCAGACGCCAGAACCGTGCCACTCTGACCGGGAATGCTCCAACGAAACGCACATTTCGTGTTGACAGAGTGAAAAGGCCTGGCGCAGTATTGATACGTTTTAATGAAAGCATTTTATCTTTCTCGCCGGGAAATCAATCCCGTCACGATCGGCGGTCCGATAGGTGACAAACGCCGGAGCTACTGAATGTCGCGTGGCGACTTTGTGTTGGGAGGCTGTGAATGAATAGCGGAAACGCAACTGGCAAGGCAGCATGGAATTTTGTTTTCCTTTGTATTCTCTTACTCTGTACCGGCTCGATTGCGCTTGCGCAGGCTGGCAGGGGCAGCATCAGCGGCGTACTCTCCGATCCCTCGGGCGCGATCGTCAAAGGCGGACAAGTCTCTGCCCTTGACCATGCAACGGGAGTCGCTCTCCACACAGTTACAAACAACGCAGGCTTGTACAGCTTTATCTCGCTGACTCCGGGTGTCTACACCGTCACCGCCAGTCAAAAAGGCTTTGAAACTGTAGTCCAGAACAATGTTGTCGTGTCCGTAGACCAGGTGACCACCATCAACATCGCCCTGGAAATCGGCAACGTGACCACGACGATCACGGTGGAGAGTACTTCGGCGCTGGCGGAGACGACCAACTCCACGGTCGGCCAGCTCATTGAGTCCGCCAACATCGACCGCTTCCCATCGCTCGACCGCAATATCTACGATCTGGTGCAGCTCAGCGCCGGTGTGACCCCGGCCAATGGATCGGCCAGCTCCGGCAACTCGCAAGCCGTTATCAATATTTCGTCTGGACGGCCGGGAGTCGATGTCTCGTCCTACACCATCAATGGCGCTATCGTGGGATCTGTTTACTATATGCTCGATGGCAGCCCGCTAGGCATTGCGGAAAACAACCTTGCCGCTATCATCCCGGCCATGCAGATTCCAGAGGATGGGATAGATGAATTCCGCGTCGAAACTCAGAACACTTCGGCCTCCTATCAGAGCGGCGCGGCGGGCGTCATCAGCCTGGTCAGCAAATCCGGCGGCGACCAGTTCCATGGCGACGCCTTCGTGTATATCCGCCCGGATATACTTGCCGCCAACGACTACTTCAACAAGCAGACTCAGCTTCTGGGCGGTCTGTCCAACCAAACGCCGAGCTTCCATCGCTACCAGGAAGGCGGCGCTATCGGCGGTCCCATCGTGCATAAGAAGTTATTCTTCTTTGCGGATTATGAGGCCACGCAACAGAAATTGTTCGACAATTCCAGCATCTTCACTGTTCCTACCACCGCGGAGCGGACCGGCGATTTTTCAGCCGACCTCGGTAGCTATACGATCTATAACCCCTTGGCTGCCGATAACCCGGACGGAACGCGGCAACCCTTCCCTGGCAACATAATGACCAACTATCCCGGCTTCACCGTTAATCCAATCGCGGTGCAGTTCTTCAATCACATTCCCAAGTGCAACTACCCCAATCCCTCCACTTGCGATTCAGCCACGGGTGAACACCTCTATAACTTCCAAGAGCCGGGCCTCGACCCTCTCACCGCGCAGAGGTTCGACATCCGCACGGACTTCTATAAGGGCGAAAAGCAGCGCTTCTTCTCTCGTTTCTCCTTTGCAAAGACGACCCAAAAGGGGGTCAATGCCTTCAATAACGATTGGGATGCAGACTACGCCCAGAACATTACCAACGCACGTAACTTCATCATTGGAGACGACCTCACCATAAGCCCCACGACCGTCTTGCAGTTGCGCTACTCCTTTACGCGGCACTTTGAACAACAGGGAGGCGACCCCCAGCAGGATGGCTTCGACCTTACATCGCTGGGATTTCCTGCGTCCCTTGCCGCAGCAGAGGCGTACAAAACTCTTCCCATCGTGACTCTTAACGATGTGGGATACGAGAACTTCGGCGGCACCGCGAACGACAACACGTTCATTTATGCCAGTGAGAATCACGATGCCAGCGCGACTCTCACCAAGGTAGTGGGCAAACACGAACTCGCCCTTGGCGGGGAATATATGAAGAGGTTCCTGAACGTGGGCCAGCCGGGCGCACCCTCTGGCGCCTACAATTTCGACATCTCCGCCACCGATCAGCAAACCGCCCCCGCCTCGGGTCAAACTGTGGGAGGCAGCGATTTCGCGTCTTTTCTGTTGGGAATGGGCAGCTATCCGGGCAATGAATCGGGGAATTTTACTCAGGACCTCTTCTCCGCAGCGGCCAGTCCTTATTACGCGGCCTTCATTCAGGATACTTACCACGCCCGTCCGAATCTCGTCATTACTGCCGGGCTGCGCTGGGACATCTTCGGCGGTAAGACGGAGCGTCATAACCGTCTGGAATACTTCGATCCAACGGCCGTCGGCACTTCGCCAGCCGTGGGTAACTTTGCCGGGGGCAGTTTCACCGGCGGCGAAGTATTTGCCACCAGCGGGAACCGCTCTCCGTTTACCACAAATATGAAGAACTTCGGTCCGCGCCTGGGCATGTCGTGGCAGGCGGAAAAGCACTTAGTCATTCGCGCCGGTGCCGGATTCTACTTTGGGCCGAGCGTCCAGATGGTCAGCGGTGGAGTGGATAGCGATGGATACTCCACGAACAACGGCTGGAACGGCACATGTTACAACCCGGATGGCAATACCGTGTTCAACGGTACGAGCCAATGCAACGCCAACGTGGCTGGTAGTGTTGGCAGTGTGACAGGCCCCTATTCGCTGAGCGATCCGTTCCCCGTGTCAATGGGAGCAGGCCTTCTGCCGCCCTCCCAATTGCATCCGAGCGGGTTGCTGACTAATCTCGGCTCAAATCTGAGCACGATGCTGCATTCGCAACGCACACCGGTGACGTATAACTACAACTTCAGCTTAGAGTACGAACTTCCCCACCAGATCATTCTGAGCGCCGGCTATGTAGGCAGCAGGGGACTTTTCCTTCCGGTTGGAGGGGTGGATCTGAACCAACTCACCTTGAGCCAGATCAATCAGCTCGGTACGGCGGGCGCCAGCGTTGCGCAATTCATAGCGGCGGAACCCTTCCCGCAATTCAATACGGGCTCCATCAGCCTCACCGGCCAAGCCAATGGAATCATCGCGAATGGCTATCCCGCCGGCGATTCGGAGTACAACTCCCTGCAGACGAAGGTACAGAAGCGCCTGACCAATCACTTCACCACCCTGGGCTCCTTTACCTGGGCCAAGCTGATAACCGACGACGGCAATCCTCCGCTGGGCTTCGTTGGTTTCCACGCTGGTTCGGTTCAGGACTGGCGGAATTTGGGTTATGAACATTCGGTCAGCCCGCAAGACGTAAAGTATCAGCTCACGTGGCAAGCATCTTACGATCTGCCCGTGGGTGAAGGCCGGGCGGTCAATCTGAACGGCATATCGAATTCCATCCTGGGCAACTGGACCGCCGACGGGATTTTCTATCTGAGCAGCGGTGTTCCAATCGCTACGCCATATGAGGGGGGAGATCCTTACCTCAATCAGCGCGCCGACATGACCTGCGACCCCAGCAAGGGCGCGCCGCGCAACGCCAACGTGTGGTTTCTGCCTAACTGCTTCGCAGTGCCTGGAACCGAAAACAATGGCACCTATAACCCATATATTGCAGGGAATGCTCCTGCCTACCTTGACCACCTCCGCACGATGGGAACCGATGAGCTGGACCTCACTCTTTCCAAGAACTTCAAGCTGGGCGAAAAGAAAGAACTTCACTTTGACATAACTTCCTATAACGTTGTCAACAAAAAGCAACTGTCGGCACCCAATGTGCCCTCCTATGTGAGCGGCTGGACTACTGGCCCGCAAGGCAACGAGTTCGGCGAAATCACGTCAGACTCCAACTTGCCGCGTCAATTCCAGTTTGCGGCGAAATTTACATTCTGATTTGTTTGACGCGAGGCAAGCGAGCTTGAGGGCTCGCTTGCCTATTTTCAATCAGCAGATGAGCCGAATTTCTGCGGTTTGAATGATCAATCCGCGTTTATCCTCTTTCGTAGTCATCCGATGACCCGATTCGCCGATCCGTTTACACTAGTCTTGTGAAGATAGCCTTAGGCCAGATCAACCCCACAGTGGGGGATTTCTCTGGCAATGCCGCCAAGATTATTCAGTTTGCCCAGCAGGCTCGGAGCGCGGGGGCGGGGATGATTCTGTTTCCCGAACTTGCGATCTGCGGATATCCGCCGCGCGACCTGGTGGAACGGCCGTTGTTTGTGGCGCGAAACTATTCCGCAGCCGAGCAAATCGCGGCGGAAACCCGTGGCATCGCGGTCATCTGCGGAATAGTGACTCGAGCGGACGCCGACTCCGGGAAGACGGTCATGAACTCCGCGGCCTTGCTGCGCGACGGGCGAATCGAATTCATCCAGTCGAAGATGCTGCTTCCGACCTACGACGTGTTTGACGAGATGCGTAACTTCGCTCCTGCGCGCAGCCAGCAACTGTTCAGTTTCGGCGGCCAGAAGATGGCGCTCACAATTTGCGAGGACGCGTGGAACGACAAGCATTTCTGGAACCGGCGCCTTTATGGCGTCGATCCGGTTGAAGAGTTGGTTCGCGCGGGCGGCAACTTCGTTTTAAACATTTCCGCTTCGCCATTCTGGCTGGGCAAGAGGGAACTGCGGCGCGACATGCTGGCGGCGATCGCCAAGAACCAGCGCGTTCCCGTCGCGATGGTCAATCAGGTTGGAGGCAACGACAGCCTGGTGTTCGACGGGTCGAGTCTGGTGATTGCGCCGGACGGAAACGTTATAGCTCAGGGCAAGTCGTTTGAAGAAGATATTATCTACTTTGACTCCGCAAGCCTCGCCGGCGAAATGCACGCGCAGATTCCCGGCGAAGAAGCGAGCGCCTATGAGGCTTTGGTTCTCGGCACGCGCGACTATGTTCACAAATGCGGCTTCGAGCGGGTAATTATCGGGCTGAGCGGCGGGATCGACTCTGCGCTCACGGCGTGCATTGCCGTCGACGCGCTGGGGGCGGCAAATGTGATCGGAGTTGGCATGCCGGGGCCGTACTCCTCTCCGGGATCGGTTGAGGACGCACGCAAGCTGGCGGCAAATCTCCGTATTCGCTTTGAGCTACTATCGATCAGCGACATATATCAATCTGCAATGAAGACGCTCGCGCCGGTATTTGCCGGCTGGTCGCCGGACGTGACGGAAGAGAACATGCAGTCTCGCGCCCGCGGGCTGGTGCTGATGTCGCTCTCCAATAAGTTGGGAGCGCTGGTGCTCTCGACCGGCAACAAAAGCGAACTCGCGGTTGGCTATTGCACGCTGTATGGCGACATGGTCGGCGGTCTGGCCGTGATCTCGGATGTGCCGAAGACGCTGGTGTATCGGCTGAGCGCTTATGTAAATATGCGGAGCGAAGGCGGGGACGGTCTCCGCACGAACCTGCCTGCAAAAGTCATTCCGCAAGAGACTATCGATAAACCGCCCTCGGCGGAACTCAGACCCGATCAGAAAGACTCCGACTCGCTTCCGCCTTACGATGTGCTGGATGCGATCCTCGAGGATTACATCGAGGAGTCGCGCTCGGCCGAGCAGATTGCCGAGACGCACCGGTTCGATTTGAAGCTCGTCAAACAGGTGATTCGAATGATCGCCAGGAGCGAGTACAAGCGGCAACAGGCTGCGCCGGGGATCAAGATCACGCCGAAGGCGTTTGGGTACGGGCGGCGATTTCCGATCGCCGCGAAGACCGAGTGACGACTCGCAGAATGCCGGCGCGGTGCCGCAGATGTTTCGCGCCCCGTTCACAAAGCCGATGCTGAACTCAAATTTCAAACCCATCACGAGTCTTTGTGACCGAGATCACTGGGTTGCCAGAGCAGGTCGTGAGATACATATTGTGTCTGCTGGCGTAGCCGGCGGAGGCAAGCATGGATAATTCAGTTCGAATTGGAAGCCCATCCCCGGCCACGGCAGGGGCCGTCTCGACGCTCGCAAGCAAGAGCCTGAGGCTCCTCTGTTGCTATTGCCGCGAGGAGCTGGAAGAATTTCAGATGTTCGAATTCAGAGGCTGGGTGGCTTGTGAACGATGTGTGCGGGACTATTACCGCGACCGTCCGGCGGAAATTGAGGTTGAACTGCAAAACAGGCAGAGGAGAGCGCTCGATTGGCTAGGGCGTAACCGCAGGGCGTTAGAGAAGCAGGCTGCTCGCGAAGCGAAAGTCGCTCAGTGAACTTAGTACTCGGTATCCAGTACTCAGTATCCAGTTTCCCGTTCGCAGTTTCCTAAGTTAGCGCGCAATCGCCTGATCTCACGTTCAGGGATGGACGCGGCTCCTCTGGCTAGGGATGTAGTTCGGGTCTGTACCAACCAGCGGCCCCCCACCCCCCTATCCCGCAGTCTTTGAAATCAATACTTTAGCGATAAATTCCTTTCAAAGTCTTGAGGTGCAGGGAGTTATAGTCAAAGTCTTGATAACAAGCCGGTTATGATGTGACGCGCTCACTGTTAACTGATCATGCTCGTAAAATCAAGTAGTTAGCTTCTCGCCTTCCAGGAAATTCCTCTCAAAGTCTTGTTATCAAACAACTTAAGTTGATAATCCGCACAAACTCCGTGATTCTGGTCGCTTAAGGATGCTCTGATTAAGTCTCAGCAAGAAGCGCAAACCACAGAGTCCACAGGGGTGCACGGAGGCCCCAGAGACTTAATCAGAGCTTCCTTAATGAATGAAGGTTGGCTGCTCGCGAATGACCGAGCACTTCGGTCCGGTTGTGTGTCGTGGCCGTCGAACCAAGGCGGCTGATTGGAACTACCCCACACTACTGTCTCTCATTTTCGCTTTGATTTCTGTGATGGCGCGCACACCATTTTTGTGATGAATCGAGTTGTATGGCACTTGAATGAGTGTCCTTGTCACAAACAGCACGGGATTAGTTGCGTCGTCACCCACTCATGAGACCTTCTCACCGCAATTCTGTTTGCGTAAGAAGAAGGCAATTTGACGCCCGAAGCCATTCGCCTGAGTGCCATGCGGGTGCAGTAGTTGCGCATAATCTTTCACGTTGACTTGCATTCCCGAATCGGGCTACAGTGGCCATGGCCTTCTGTTTTAGCGGCTACTAGGCGTTACCTCCCCCAACAACTAGATGTCGGGCCCAACAATCGGACGGCCTTCGATACCACATTTTGTTCCCAATGGAGAAAAGCATGAGTCGTCGTGTATTGGCAGCTGCGGGCGCGATTGCGCTATCGCTAGGTCTCTGTGCCCAGGTGTTTGCACAGGAAGCGGTTCATAAAGGCACGATCATCACTCCTTCGTCGAGCATTGAAAAGCCGGGCGATATAGGTCAGCGTGCACACACCAACTTTGTTTTGTTTGTTCCCGCCGATGCAACTAGTGCGGCTTCCGATTCACCAGTGCACCCCTTTCAGTTCGCGAACCCTCAAGCTGGCGGGCCGCCCTTTACTGGTTACCTGATTGAGGCGCCAGGTTCAGTTGCCTGCATTTACAAATTGACCAAGGCCGTTGCAGGATGCAACCCGAACACGGCAACCACCGTTCCGACTGGTGGAAGTAAAGCAATCGCCATTGTGGATGCCTATCACAATCCGGATGCGGCCAGCGACCTTGCCTCTTTTTCCACACAGTTCGGGCTTCCAGCAGCGACGTTCCAGGTGGTCTATCAGGGTACCTCCGCGCCCCCGGAAGACCCAACGGGCGGTTGGGAGATCGAGGAGTCGCTTGACGTCCAATGGGCTCACGCCATGGCGCCGAATGCGAAAATCTATCTTGTCGAATGCAATTCCAACAGTTTCTCGGATCTCCTGGCTGGAGTAGCAAAAGCCAGCAGCCTGGTGAGCGCGGCCGGCGGCGGGGAAGTTTCCATGAGCTGGGGCGGCAGTGAGTTTACTGGAGAGAACTCCTACGATTCCGATTTCACAACTTCCAACGTCGTCTACTTTGCCGCGACTGGAGACGCACCGGGAACGATTTATCCCAGCGTTTCACCGAATGTTGTGGCGGTCGGCGGAACAAGTTTTCGCCGCAGTCCGACGTCACCCTATGCCTTTAAATCAGAAGCTGCCTGGTCGGAGACTGGTGGCGGGCCGAGCGAGATTGAAGCTCGTCCAAGTTACCAGGCCAGCATCGCCAGCAAGGTTGGCAGCGTCCGCGGCGTTCCCGACGTTGCCGCACTTGCCGATCCCGACAATAGCGTTTGGGTCTTAGACAACGAATACCCTGGCGGCGGTGGTTGGTTCTCGGTTGGCGGCACCAGCTTGGCTACGCCAACCTGGGCTGGTATCGTGAATGCGGCTGGCAGCTTCGCGAAATCCACCAACGCTGAACTCACGACGCTCTACGGCGACAAGGCTACAGACTTCAAGAACACGACGTATGGCTTCTGCGGTCCGTACAACTGGTACTCGGCGTCCACCGGATGGGATTTCTGTACCGGTAACGGCAGCCCAGTGGGCTACACGGGCAAGTAGATCTTGGTTTTCGTGTTGACTTTGGCCCTGCGTCCGCGCAGGGCCTTTTTCTTTCGTGGGACCGGGACGTTGGCCGAATTTGCATTTTCACCACAGAGCCACGGAAGAGCGGAGAGATCCTTTAACCTTGCAAAAATCCGCCGACGGAGGTCTTGCCAGCGGAACTGGGTTCGCCTGTGTCTCCGCGACTTGCGGCGGAACAGACAGATTCGTACCCTGCGCCTCTTGACTCTAACCCCCTCGATCTGTAAACCTCGCTTACGCACAGAGTTTTAGGAAACGGTCAAATGCAGGAGCCCCTGACCGTTTCCGAAGCAAGACCACAATCAAAAAAGAGGTTCAAATGAATTGCAACAGGACTCGTATGCTCGTTTTGCGTCTCGGAGGTTCGCTCCTGTCTTCCGAGGCGGTGCAATCGCGCTTGCTGGCTCTCCTACTCATAGCTCTTTTATCCGCTGCGCTTGCAGGATGTGGCGGTTCCAGTTCCACGTCCAAATCGCAAACTCCGCTGCTGGCTGACGGCACGTACGTTTTCCATTTGGCGGGCACGGATTACTACGCAACCGGCCAAAGTACGTTTCCGTACTTCGCGGCTGGAGCATTCACGGTATCAAGCGGAGCGATTATTCAAGGCGAAGAAGACTTTGCCGACTTCGACAACGGGTACTCGAGCCTGCAAATCCAGCCGGGAAACAGCAGCATAGCGCAGACTGCGGACGGCAATCTGCAAATCAAGATCTATACCGGCTCCGCGGGACCCGGCGTGAGCGGCACCCAGACTCTTAACGCCACGTTGCTGAGTAGTTCGAGCGCACGCATCGCGGAGTTTGACGGGTCGGCGACGGGAACGGGCAGCCTCGACTTGCAATCGAGCATGGCCGCACCTTCGGGCGGATACGCGTTCTTTGCCGACGGACTCGATGCCAGGGCGCTTCCACTTGCGGTAGGCGGAGTGCTCAACGTCGATGGCAGCGGTAGCATCTCGGGCAGCGGCAGCGTTTTCGATCTGAACGACGGTGAGGATCCGACGACATCGGGAGGTTTGGGGCTGCAAACGAGCCAACTGTTCTCCGCCAGCACGGTGAGCACGCCCGACGCGTTTGGCCGCATTACTTTCACGCTCAACCCGGCCAATACGGGCATTGGTCAGATTATCTTCGCCGGATATATTGTCAACTCCACCACGATTCAGATCGTGGAGTCGCATGATGTTCTTTCCGGCTCCATGGGCGGCAGCGTGCTGAGCCAGAGCGGCACGGGAGGCTTTTCGAGCGGTAGCGTCTCGGGATCAACCTATGTTGTGGGCGCCCAGGGTGAAAATGCAGGCGGGATGCTTCAGTTGGCGGGCGCGCTGGCGTTCAATGCCGATAGCGGCGTGACGGGAACAGTTTCGTTTAATGATCTGGCGACGCAGGTTGCGACGGGAATTATTGGAGCGGGCGCCACTTACACGGTTGATCCGACCGGTCGAGTTACTATTTCAAGCCTTGCGGCGACCGACCCGACAAGTGGCAATACTTATGGGCCGGTAACGCTTCAACTCTATCTTGACGGCAACGGGAATGCATTCGTTATTTCCATGGATACGGGTGACGCCACCGCCGGTGTAGCGTTCCAGCAGACGGCGGGCGCTGCGCTTTCGGGTTCGTATGCGCTTACCGCGAACGGGACCGCTTCGGTCACGAATCAGCTAACGGGCATCACGAGTCTTTATCCGTGGGGCGCGGTTGGCCAGGTGTCCGTTGGCAGCGGTGCGGCCACGGGCTTCACAGATCGGAATGTGCTGAGCAACGCTCAGGTCGTTGGTATTCAGACTGCGGATGTCCCGCTCAATGGAACCGCCAGCGGCACGGGCGGAATCCTAAGTGGCACGATCTTTGGCCTGGGTTACGCTTCAACCGTCAATCAGTACAGTTACTATGTGATTGATGGTAACAGGGCGTTTGCAATCGAGACGGATGTTAATCAACTTAGTGAGGGGCTAGCGAAGAGGGTGGCGAATTAGGAGGGTGGTCTAAGAGTTGATTCTCTTTAGAAATCTCGAGTTCCATCTGAACGGCTGCGGGGATGGCATTGACCTCGACGAGAAGTCCGTCAGCGGCTGACGAGTGTGAAGGCAGCGCTGCGCCACCCAAAATCAACTGCCAGCCCGGCCTTGCTGGCCGTAGAAACCGCGCTTTTTCAAAACGTGCGACGCTTTCGCCGGGCGATGCAATTTCCATGTTAGACTCGCGGGTTGCATTTGTGTCGGGACATCCCCATGATCGTTCGCCAATCGTATTTCTTTCGTATTATTCGGGTCTTCATTGCTGCGGGAGCCATCCTTTCAATGTCCGCGTGTGGCACGCAGACCTCACAATCTTTTATTACCGTAAGTTTCACGCCGGGCTTCACGCCGCCTACGGCAATGAAGTACGGCGAGCAGTGCGGGGTGGCGGCCAACATCAGCAATGACTACAAGAATCAGGGAGTCACCTGGTCGGCCACTTGCAGCGCTGCGCCCTGCGGAACGTTTAATCCCGGCATCTCAGACAGCACGGACCCGGTCGCGTACGAATCGCCAGCTTCCGGCGGGGCGACTAGCGTGACAATCACTGCGACGTCGGTTACCGATCCGACAAAGAAAGCTACATCGGCGGCTATTCCGTTGGGGACGAGTTCGTCGGGTTGTGCAACGTCCGCAGGCTCGAAAAAGGCCGAAAACAGGGCCGGAGGCGAGAATGAAGAGCCGGGTGTAAAATAGGGATAGTTCTTTGCTGGCTTATCCCACCAGTGGGGGCGTCCCGGATTCGACGGAGATGCTTGCGGCCAGGAGGCATGCCGGGGTGCACACACCCGTAATCGAGTGCACAATGATAATTGCCAATCAACAAATGGCATACGCAGCCTAATTCGTTAGGCAGCCGCTCTACGCAGCTTCGCCCTTGGGCTGTGAAAGAGCGTCGCACAGAGGGCTGCTCTTTCCCGCTACGTCTGGGTTGGAAGGCTAAGATTACAGGCTAGCGTCGGCGGTTTCTTGTCCGTTCTGAGCCGGCGGCGCGAACGTCCAGGGGGAAGCGCCAGCAATGGCGCCCAACGCCCGGGGCATGAATCGGAATAAGCATGTAGTCTCCTATCCAGTAACATTTTCGGACGCGGGTTCGACTCCCGCCGCCTCCACCAATTACCTTTCAAGGTCCTTCGGCTTCGCTCAGGATTTCGGCAGCGGGCTCCCGCTTCGCACATCGTCCCGCGAAGCTCATGCGTCCCGGGGGGCTTCGCTCACGCCCGCTAATCGCCTCAAGTTCAACTCCCGCCGCCTCCACCACTCTCTCTATCCACGCGGGTTCCATCGGCGTCGCAGAGCGCCTCTGTGATCAAGCCGTGGCGATCCTACGCGAACTGCACCTATCGGCGACTCGCTGTCTCCCCCTGGCCAGTATCGCCAAGTGCCTATAACATAGCTTTCGAAACTTGAATTGAATCAAACGGTCATGCCGCAACGTCCCCCTGGCCCCAAGCCGCACTTCCTGATCGGCAATGTTCCTCTGGCCAGCCGTAACCCTTTAGCGGTATTCAGTGATTGGGTGAAGGATTATGGAGACATCTTTTACTACCGGGCAGGATGGATCCACGTTTATTTTCTGAACCATCCTGATCTGATCGAGTCCGTTCTGGTCCGGAATTATCAAAATTTCGTGAAGGACCGTGTGATCCAGAATAGCCGCTGGTTTTTTGGCGACGGCCTGCTTACAAGCGAAGGGGAATATTGGAAACGGCAGCGCCGTCTGAGCCAGCCAGCGTTTCATCGGGAGAGAATCACCTCCTACGCGGGTGTCATGACGAGCTATACGGAGCAAATGCTATCCCGTTGGCAGGACGGCGCGGTCGTAGACATTCATCAAGAGATGATGAGACTGACGCTGCGTATCGTGGTACGCGCGCTCTTTAGCGTCGAAGTTGAAGAAACGGAGGAGATCTCTGGAGCCTTGAATGTCATGATGAGGAACAGCGTCGGGGCAAGGATGATTCTGCCGCCGTTTTTCCGGCGGTTGCCGCTGCCCGGCATGTTCGCATTCCGCCGCGCTGTGGACAAGTTGAACAACAGCGTTTACAAAATCATTCGTCTGCGGAGGACGAATGGGGACGATACCGGCGACTTGCTCTCGATGCTTATGGCGGCTCGCGACGAAGATGGCAGTCAGATGAACGAGAAGCAACTCCGCGATGAAGTGATGACGTTTCTTCTTGCCGGCCACGAAACAACGGCCTTGGCACTCTCGTGGGCGTGGTATTTGCTCAGTCATAACCTCCAGGCGCAGCAAGAATTGCAGGAGGAAGTTGACCGTGTACTCGGAGGACGCGTACCCAATATCTCCGATCTGCCTTCCTTGACAGTCACGGAAAGCGTGATCAAGGAGTCGATGAGGCTTTATCCGCCTGCGTGGGGCCTTGCTCGCCAAGTCATCAAGGACTTAGAACTGGGCGGCTATCGTATTCCGGTAGGGGCGAACGTGGTAATGAGTCAGTGGGTCATGCACCGTGATTCGAGGTTCTTCTCTAACCCGGAAAAATTCGACCCGGGAAGGTGGAGTACCGAACCATGTCAGAAGCTGCCGAAGTTCGCATACTTTCCATTTGGTGGAGGGCCCAGGCAGTGCATTGGCGCTTCATTCGCGATGATGGAAGCCGTACTTCTCCTCGCTACCATCGCCAGGAGATTTCAGGCGAACCCGGTGGCGGGAGATGCTGTGGTGCCTGTTCCGAGCTTTACTCTACGACCAAGGGACGGCATTCACGTGGGTCTGGAGAAAAGACCGGAGCGAGCTGTGGTCGTGACCTGACCGATCTTCTGGATAAGAACCAAATAGATAAGAAGCAAGATAAGACACTCCAAGCCGGCTTCTGCGCGTAATGGCCGGTCAGCACGAGACTCGTATCCGTAATTGGGCGTTTACTTGGGAGGTACCGCCGCCGGTTGAAGCGTTGGCGAAACCTGTGGCGGGGCGAAGGCCTTCAACTGCTCAATCAGCACCTGCATTGTGGCCCAGTCCTTGACGTTGCGCTCAGCATCGGGCTCGGAGAAAAAACGGAGCAACTCCTCGCGCAGCGCGGATGACGTCCCGGCAAACCTTTGCTCTGCCAACATGGCCAGGAGCTTAGCCTGGGCGTCATCGTTCATGCGATAGACTCCGGGTCCGGTCAAAGCGCCAGTATCAAAATTGTCATTAACCAATTCGAGATGATCGCCTTCCTCAGCCGACAAGAAAGCCCGGTAACGATCCAGTGTGGCATTAAAGCTCTGCTCGAACATTTTCTCCGTTTGCGGCGTGGGCGTCCGGAGTTCGAGCACTCTGAGCGGCCCAAAGTTTGGTATCAGTTTATAGAGGAGGGCCAGAAACTTCTCGCCAACGGTTGGTTGTTGATAACTCCTGCCCCATTCCTTCTCGTAGCTTGCGCGGGAAAGGTTGTAAAGAAACTTCTTCCTCGTGATCCCCGGCGCATCTTTCTGGATTTCGTTTTTCTTCAGCGTCCAGGCAATGCGCGTAGCTTCTGGAATCTGTTTGCTGACGGCGCGGCGATAGGAACCCATCGCCTTGTCTTCATTGGGCAGCACCGCCTTTAGCGGCAGCCCATAGGTTTCCTGGAACGCACGCTCCAGCAGAGGGGTCGCCACCTGAAAGCCAATAAAATCGTGATAGCTGTCTGGAGCATAGCGCTCTTGCGCTATTTCCAGCACGTCAAAGCCAAACTCGGTTTTGACATGCGCAAGCGGGTTCTCCTCGTACGTTATGCTGTCGCCATACTTTTTCTTAAGCTTGGGATAGAGAAGAGGGACGGCACGGTTGGTCGCGAGAGGATGACCCCAGCTATCCGCGGCATAGTGAGAGAGTGCGCCCAGTGCAAAAGCATAATCATTAATGTCGTTCGATTCCCGCGCGTCGCGGAGGAGCGCAAGAACAAAATCCCCGCTTCTCACATAGTGGGCGAGATCGCTGAAAAAGACGCTCCCATGCGGATAATAGCCCAGGTCCTGAATAATCGCTCCACCGTAGGCGTACCCGTGTGCGTGACGCAGTTGGTCAGGTGTGGCATGTGGGAAGCGCTGGAGCAGGACTGCTTTGATGTCAGTATCCCAAGCAGAGTCGATGACGGCTTCATGAGCGAGCACGGAGTAGGCAGCACAGTAAGCCGGCCAGGATAAAAGCTGCGCGAGAACGCAACCCGCTACGAGACCAGTCCTCCAGAAAGTATGCATCTTGGCTGGCAAATCCCGGCTCAACCCCATGCCGATTATAACTGCAAACGCAGAAGGCCGATGATTCGCATAACATGATGGAGTCCAGTGTTCTGGCAGCCTATCTTCAAGGGCGGCTGCTGCGTAGTCTGAAAACTCTTCGACTAAGCTATCGTTTGCGTCTGTCTAATTTCCAAAGGGAGATCTATGTCTGATTTACAGGCTCGATTTGCTCAGGCTCAGCAGGACGTGAATGCTCTTGCCGCGCGCCCGGACAACAACACCTTGCTAAAGCTATACGCCCTTTATAAGCAGGCGACCGAAGGCGACGCTTCGGGCGAGCAGCCGGGCAGTTTTGACTTTATTCGACGCGCCAAATTCGATGCATGGAGCGCTATCAAAGGCACGGCTGCGGAAGATGCAATGCAGCAGTACATAGAACTGGTGGCGTCTCTAGGACGCTGAGTCTTCGGGGAAACGCCCCTTCGGCTGCGCAGGACAGGTCCGCGCCACACTTAGCGGACGACCAGCACTTCGCGGATATTGTCGCGGGCGAGGAAGAATTTAATCGAGGCGAAGTCGCGAAAGAGATTTTCAACGTGACGGTTATTGAAGACGCGCTGGAGGCGAGGCGACTGTTTTTCAGACGACGGCTGCCCTGGAATCGTGATGCGGATCTCCTGCATTTCCAGCATGTCGTTGCCGGTGACGTGATAGCGATAACAGGTGGAGTCGGAGCCGGCGTCGCGGGTATGAAAAAACGCGAGAAGCAATCCGCCCGGCTTCATCACGGACCACATGCGCTCGATCGTCGGCTTGACGAGGCTTTCTTCCATATAGTCGGCGAGGTTCCAGCAGAGCACAATATCGAATTGGCCGTTGGAATAAAGCAGATTTTCTTCGAGAAATTTCTTGGTGTCGACAACAGGGTTGCCGGAAGTGTCGGTCGAGCGCAGAGCCGGGTCGAGGGAAGCGCGGAGCAAATCCTCGCTGTAATTCTTGTGCCCCTGTCCGGTAAGGAAAGAGATATTGTTGGCTGAGGTCGCGCCCACATCGAGCACGCACAGGCCTTCCTGCGAATTGAGGACGCGCGAAATTTCGCCGACGCCACTGGACCGACGCTTGAGTTTTTGCGGGCTTGCCGCCGTGGCAGCCTGGTTTGACGATCCCCAGAAAAATCTCATCAGGTTGTTTGAAACCGTTGGCATTAGAACTCACACAGTCGAGTGACTCGACCTCAACGCGACTTCTTACTAATGTTACCGCAGGGGCTAAAGCCCCCACTTTTCAGGCCCCTTACGGCACGCCTGAAGCCGTGCCCTACCTAAAACTGTATTGGTGGAAGGGCGAAATCCCCCGGCGAACTCCTATGCGATCTTTACGATGCCGCGCCCTTACCGATTTCCTTCTGAATATCAACTTTGCCTTTGAGGAACGCGCCTTCCTCAATAGCGATGCGCTGGGTGGTGACGTCGCCGTTGACGACGGCGGTTTTACGCAGGTCGAGACGGTCGGAAGCGATCAAGCTGCCCTCCACCTTGCCCAGCACCACAATCGATTTCGCTGTAACTCCAGCCTTAAGATTGCCTGACGGTCCAATTGTCAAACTGTGATTGCGAAGGTCGATGTTGCCTTCCACCTGACCATCAATATATAAATCCTCGGATCCCGACAGTTGGCCTTTGATCACGACCGATTTTCCGATCATGGCGACCTCTCTGCTCGGTGAAACATTCGTTTCCGGATTAACCATGCCATCGCCTCCGACTGCTTGCGCCCAAAGCTGCGTTGCCTGCCTTGTGATTGTAAATCATTGCGCATCGCAGCATCCGACACGGCCCATTGGGATGCCCAGTCCCCTTTAAGTTAGCACGATCGCGAGTGCCTCCCAAAAAGCAACGCGCGGGTTTGTTACCATCGTCATAACGGAATGAATTTGTCGAAAGCAATCTCCTCAGTCGTCGACCGTTTCGGACGGATGGCTCTCGTTGCGGTTTTGATGAGCGTTGCGAGTTTGGCCCAGGCTGGCTCAGCCTCGTCTCTTGACCCAGCCGAAGTGGTGCGCAAAGCCGTGCAAAATGAGGTCAAGGAATCGAACGCCCCGTCTGCGCACTTCATGTTCCGCGGCATAAAGACAACCCCCACAGGTTCGACGACCAGGCTCTACGTTGAGACCGGCGAGGCGACCGCTGGGATGATTGTCGCTTATGACGGAAAAGTGCTGACCTCGGAACAAAGGCAAAGCGAAATACGGCGACTGGAACGGTTCACTGGGAATCCAGAGGAGTTGCGCAAGAAGAAGACGCAGGAGCACGACGATGCCGAGCGGACTTTGCGGATTGTACGCGCGCTGCCGGATGCATTTACATACGAATACGCGGGCGAAGTTCCAGGTTCGGCGGGAGTGGGGCGCGTGGGCGATCCGCTGGTAAAGCTAAAGTTTCGGCCCAATCCGAATTACAGACCGCCGTCGCACGTGGAAGAAGTGCTGACCGGTATGGAAGGCGATTTGTTGCTCGATGCGGTGCACTATCGTATCGCCAGCATTGATGGCACGCTGTTCAAAGAGGTCGGCTTCGGCTGGGGCATTCTAGGCCATCTCAATCGCGGAGGGCACTTTCTGGTTCATCAGGAAGCGGTTGAGGACAATCTCTGGGAAGTTTCAAGTATGGGCCTGAGGTTCACGGGGAGGATTTTGCTGGTGAAGAGTCTCTCTATCGATTCGACGGAGGTATTTAGCGACTTCCGGCGAGTGGCAACGGATTTGACGTTTGCGCAGGCGGTCGAGGTATTGAAGAAGCAGGAAACGAGTGCGGCGCAAAGTGCGGGAGGCGCGAACGGGGGACGGAAGTAAGTTCTATCAGCGTTGAGCGACGCTTTTCCCGCAGAGATTTCGGGCGGCGCGGCTGCTAGAACCGCCGGCGAGCGTCGGCGCTACGGTCGAGGTTCGGTGCGCAAGCGAGGGTTGGAGGGATGCAAAGTCTCTCGAAAAATTCCGAACCCACTCAGTTCAATAATTCCAAACTACTCAACAATTCCGAGCTGCTCATTTCAGCACTAACTCATTTCAGCACCACCGGTACGGGCTGGTCGTAAGGCTGGATAGACACAGCCAGAGACTTGCGCCGATCGAAATCTTCTTTGGTAACTGGGAAGCTCACCAGGATGGTTCCGTTCTTTTCGGTTCCGGGCGGGAGTTTGGTTTCAGGCGAGAGGGGCGGCTCGGAGCTCTGTTTTAGAGAAGGGAAGAGCTGATAGTAACGATCAAGATCGACGGCGGAGGCGGCTTCGTCTTCGTAGGTGTGGCCGTCGGCGGCGGTGAGTTGTGCTGTGAGCGAACGAATCCAGAGTGGCTTCTCCGCGCTGTTGCGCAAGTTGAAAGTGATGGCGGCCAGCGTCATGGCAGGCGTTTGGCCGGGAAGCTCCACGGAAGCAACGAAGCGGATGGAGCCGGCTCCCTGGGGCTTGGGGCGCTCGTGGAAAGCAATGATGGCGACGATGACGGCGACGATGGCGATGGAGATAAGCACGATGCGGGCCGGAGGGAGATTGCGTTTGGCGGTGCCAAATTCATCGCCAATATTGAAGTTGGTGATGGGTGCGGGCGCCGCTGCGGCGGACGCCGTGGGAACGGGTTGCTCAGGAGCGTTCTGATCGGAGATGAACTGGTCGGGGTTGGGCGCGTCCGGCATGGCTTGATTGTAGACGAGGCGGGAAGGTCTGCACGCGGAGGCTTGTTGAGTCCAATTTGCTTTGCTCGAACGGCCCGGGCCGGAAGTGCACAGCGGATGGGGATTGACATGGGTACGGGGCAGTGACTTCGGTTACCTTGCCGGGTGTGACGCGTGCTGGCAGGATGCAAGAGAGTTCTCTTGGAGGTAATCTGCGGTGAAACGCACAAACATTTTCGCGGCGCTCGGATGCGCGCTTCTGGTCTTCTCTCTGGTGGGTTGTGGGTCGACCAACAAACTCCAGTCGATTACACTTACCGCCTCCCTGATTGACGGCGTGCCCCCGTCGACGCAGACCGGTATCTACAATCTGAACGGCGATAGCTCGACCATCCAATTGCAGGCGATGGGCGAATACAGTAATAGCAAAAGCGTTGATTTGACGAACAAGGTTACGTACACAGTGGTTGTCGATCCAAATTACAATCAAGGCTACCTGCATGGGGTGCTTGGAACACTGATTCCTCCTTGTCAGGCTCCTTCATCCCCGAGTGCTCCACCCTGTCCTGATCCGTCCTCCCCGCCCTTCACCAGCGGGACCGTCGAATATAGTCAGACTGGGTTGATCACCGCCGTGGAACCGGCAGTTTGTACGTGGGAGCAGAGTGGATCGTTTTTCATAGGAGCTTATGAAGTTACAGCTTCACTCGACGGCGTTACCTCTCAGCCTGTCATTATTCCGGTCGCGTCGGAGGCGGGTCCGTGGGCAGGCGGAGCGTGCGGGCCAACGTCTTAACGACTGGTTGCCGACCAGGAGCGTTTGAGTATTGCGGGGACGGCTGCTTGGCCGTCCCCGTTCTGATTTCGTAACAAAAACAGTCCTTCACGTTTTCTTGTTGCTCCCGACTGGAGGAGCGCGCACAATCCCCGTATAATCTATAGTTTTGCCACAGGGCGCTAGGAATGTGTATGGTTAATTGTGTTAGCCACGAACGTGGAGACGGAATGAGAATTCGGGCCGGAGTTGAAGTATCGGGACAATCCGATATTGGGTGCCTGCGGAAGAACAACGAAGATTCTTTTGGCTATTGGGAGCCGGACGAGGACGAAGACTTTGCCCGTCAAGGCCGCCTGGCGGTCGTGGCCGACGGCATGGGCGGATACGAAGGTGGCCAGGAGGCGAGCCGTCTGGCGGTCGATACGCTGGTCGAGAAGTATCGCAACCACGGTGGGAGCGACCCGCGGCAGGCGCTGATTGATGGTTTGCAGGCAGCGCATGAGGAGATACGCCGCTATGGGACGGTGCACCCGGAGTTGCAGGGGATGGGGACGACATGCACGGCAGCGGCGATTGTCGGGGACGCTCTCCATTATGTGCATGTGGGCGACACGCGGCTCTATTTGATCCGCGACGGGCGGATTACACAGGTGACGCGGGACCATTCCTATGTTGGCCGGCTGGTAGAAGCGGGAATGATCAGCCGCATGGAAGCGGAGCGGCATCCGCAACGCAACATACTGACGGCGGCCCTGGGAACGGCGCCGGAACTGATGATGGATGCACCCGGACTCCCGGAGAGGTTGCGTCCGGACGACGTAATCGTGATCTGCTCCGATGGGTTGTGGGGGCAGGTGCAGGACGAGGAGATTCTGGACGCAGTGAAAAAACACAGCGTAGAAGACGCGGGCCGGGATCTGATCGAACTAGCCCGGCAACGCGGCGGCCCGGATAACATCACGGTGAATATTCTACGGTTGCATTGAGCGAAGGCCCCGAGGGGACGATCTAGCCCTAGCGGGCGCTGAGTCTTCCTTCAATGGGACGAGCGTGCCTTTTTTTGCAGAAAGCGCACAAGTCTTGCAGCCAGCGCTGAAACTTCCTTCCCAGGTGTTCCTCTACATCACTGAAAAGAAAAGGCGATAAAGCGATCTTATATTTTGCGCTTTGGCAATGTTTTTGCTGTGTCTATAATGCCGATAGAATCCATAGATTTAATCGAAGCTGGGAATCATGAAAATCTCGCAAAAAGGTCTTTATGCGTTACAGGCAATGATGATGCTGGCGCGGCACTACCCGGCGGGCGCCATACGAATTCGGGATATCGCTTATGAAGCCGGGCTGCCGGAGAAATTCCTGGAGCTGATCCTTCTGGAATTGAAGAATGCGCGCATCGTGGAAAGCGTGCGGGGCGCTAAAGGCGGGTATCGATTGCGGCGCGCGCCGTCGGAGATCCGGCTGAGCGAAATCATACGGCTGATTGACGGCCCACTGGCTCCGTTTGGAGATGCGGAGCAGTTACGTGTGCTGATCGGCCGCAATGACGACCACCGGACGCTCTACAAGGTATTTCTGGAGGTGCGGGATGCGGCAGCCAGAATTCTGGACGGTACGACTCTGGCGAATCTGGTGGGGAGCGATTCTCCGGCAACGGGCAAGGCCCAGACACGCAAGAAAAAGAAGGCGGATGTGAGCGTTCTACCAGTGGGCGCGTCGGCGGGTGGGCATCAGTCTCACGACTAGGCTGGCGCAGGGCTGGAAGTTTCTGCGCTTGGTCAGTGGGTTTGCCGCCATCAGGCTGGCTGCGTCGCAGGGGAGCTGGAGCCCGCGGGCGGCGAGTAATCATCTTCTTTTTTTGAACGCGAGCAGGCCTTGGGGCTGCCCGCGGGCAGAAGGGGCAAGGCCCATCTCTACCGGACTTTCACTTTCCTCGAAATTCATTTCTAATGCTGCCTCATGATTCGAATTTTGGGGCTGTTGGCTATTTCTCTGCTTGCCAGGGCAGCGTTTGCCGCCGATAAGGACGCAGATCGCCAGAATAATACCGATCGACTAATAGCGGAGGCGCTCAAGCCTTCGGCGATCAAAACCAATCTCCAACGGCTGACCGATGAAGTGGGCGGGCGCGTGCCGGGGACTCTGGCATTTCAGCAGGCGGTGAATTGGGGGCTTACCGCTTTCAAAGATGCGGGCGCGGACAGCGTTCACACAGAGGAATTCACAATCCAAAATTCATGGTTGGAGGGCGCGACCGAGATGATGGGCGAGCTCGATTCGGGCTCTAGGTTCCGCGTGAAGGCAGTGTCGGTGGCATGGGCGCCGGCCCTGGCGGCGGTGAAACATATGCCGGTCGTGTTTGTGGGGATGGGATCGGTTTCGGAATTTGCGCAGGCAGGAAGCGTGGAAGGGAAGATCGTGCTGGTTGACAGCAAGGTGCTCGCGACCTGGGACGATCTTTTTGGCGAATACGAACGAGCGCCGGGGGTGATCGATAGGGCCGTGAAAGGAAAGGCCACGGCCATCGCGTTTATTGCGACGCGCGAACATGGCATCTTGTACCAGCATGCAAACTCGGTGCAGGGCGAGCTCGACAGGATTCCGCAGGTGATGGTAGCGCGAGAGGATGGAGAGCGGATGGCGCGGCTGCTGAAGAATGGCGTAGCTGTGTGGGCAGATCTTGCCATTCCAAACAAAGTTGGCGGCCCGATCAAAAGCTGGAACGTGGTCGGCGAAATTCGTGGACGCGAAAAGCCGGATGAATTTGTGGTGCTGGGCGCGCATCTGGATTCATGGGAACTGGGAACGGGCGCGCTCGACAACGGCTGTAATGCGGCGCTGGTCATCGATGCGCTGCGGGCGATCAAGGCGAGTGGCCTGAAGCCGCGGCGGACGATCCGGTTCATTTTGTTTTCGGGGGAAGAAGAAGGGATGATCGGGTCGCGGGAGTACGCGGTGGCGCATCGCAGCGAACTCGACAAGGCGGCGGGAGTGGTTGTGTTCGATGCCGGGACAGGGAAGACGACGGCATTCTCGGTGGGCGGGCGGAAAGATGTGGCCCAGGCAGCGGCTCCGATGGTGGCTCCGCTGGAACGGTTTGGCGCAAACAAATTGTTGGAGACCGCGGACTCCGGAACGGACCATTACGACTTCATGCTTGAGGGCGTGCCGACGTTTGTGGCGGAGCAGGAAGAAGCCAATTACATGGAGAATTACCACGCCACGACCGACACGTTCGACAAGGTGGACTTCGCACAACTGAAAAAGCATGTGGCGGAGGCTGCGGCGCTGACTTTTGCGCTTGCCGATGCGGAGGGGCGAGTTGGTCCGCGGCTGAACCGCACGCAGATCGAAGAGACGCTGCGGGAGACTCATCTGGATGAAGAGATGAAACAGATGGGAATGTGGGACGAGTGGTCGACGGGAAAGCGGGGGAGACTGGAGTAAAGCAGGTGTCAGGCCTTAGGTCTCAGGTCTCAGGAAAATCACGGACAGGTCGGAGGAAGGGAATGAGAGGCCAATAGGGACCACGAAGACTACAAGCAGTAAGGACTTTTCCTGAGACCTAACAGCTGAGACTGCGACTTATCGTAAGATTTCTTGTGCTCTTGTTTTGGATTCTCTTCAATCTGTTCGTTATCGCGATGCTGGCGCTGGATCTTGGCGTGCTTAATCGGCGCGCGCATACTCCACGGCTCCCGGAGGCGCTCGGGTGGTCGGCAGCATGGATTGGGCTGGCGGGCGCATTTGCCGTCGCAGTGTTCTTCTGGCACGGGCGCGTGGAGGCCCTGCAATTTGTAACCGGCTACGTCATTGAAATCACGCTCAGCGTCGACAATCTCTTCATATTTCTTGTCATCTTCAGATATTTCAAAGTGCCGGGCGAGCATCAGCACAAGGTGTTGTTCTGGGGAATTCTGGGGGCGCTGGTGATGCGCGGCGTGTTTATTGCCGCCGGAGTTTCGTTGATCCGGCGCTTTGACTGGATCGTCTATGCGTTTGGAGCGCTGCTGATTTATTCGGGACTGAAGTTGCTGCGGCAAGGCGATCAACAGATTAATCCGGAGAATAATCCGGTGCTGCGTTTAGTCCGGCGAGTGTTGCCAATCACAGACCAATATGAGGGCGGACGATTTTTCACCCTCAGACTGGGCGGCGGATTAACCGGCAAACACGCGCTGTACGCGACTCCGTTGTTTGTGGTGCTGCTGGTGGTGGAGACGTCCGACATTCTGGTGGCGGCGGATTCGATTCCGGCGGTGCTGGCGGTCACGCTGAACGCGTTCGTTGTTTACACGTCGAATGTATTTGCGATTTTGGGGCTGCGCTCAATGTACTTTGTACTGGCGGAAATGATGGATCGGTTTCATTACCTGCATTACGGACTTTCGGCGGTGCTGGTGTTGATCGGGCTGAAGATGATTGGGTCCCATTATGTAAACGTGCCCACCGAATGGACGCTGGGGATCGTGCTGGCGGTCCTGGGCGGGTCGATTGCGGCGTCGTTGGCGCGGCCTCCTATGCGCGGGAACTCCCGTGAAGGTTGATTGTGGAACTGACAGAAACGGTTTTAACCACGGGGCACACCGAGGAACAAGGGGTTCGAGTCGTCTGTGATTTCGGGTTTCAAAGGTCCGGTTCAGCTATGATCGACGAATAACCATGATTCGCATTCCAGTTACGACGGCTTCGCGCTCTTATGACGTGCTGATTGGCAGCGGGCTCGTGGAGCGCGCGGGGGAGACGCTGGCAAGCCTCCTCGCCGGCAGGCGCGCGTTTGTGGTTACTGTGCCTCCGGTGCGCAAGCGGTGGGCGAATGCTCTTTTGCAATCGCTGAAGACGGCGGGGATCGAAGCAAGCTTGCTTGAGATGCCCGATGGCGAGCGCTCAAAGCGGCTGGCTACGCTGGAAAAATTGGCAGAGAAGCTGGTCGCTTTGGGAGCGGATCGGAGTTCGACGCTGATCGCGCTGGGCGGGGGTGTGGTCGGCGACGTGACTGGATTCCTGGCCTCGATTTACATGCGAGGAGTGGATGTGATTCAGATACCGACGACCGTGCTGGCGCAGGTGGATGCGGCGATTGGCGGGAAAACCGGCGTCAATCTGGTGTCGGGGAAGAATCTGCTGGGAACGTTTCACCAGCCGCGGGCTGTGCTTGCGGACCCCGAGGTGCTGAAGACGCTTTCAGCGCGCGAATATCGAGCGGGGCTGTATGAGGGATTGAAGTGCGGCATCATCGGAGATGCGGGGTTGTTCCGGCTGTTTGAAGAAAGGCACAAGGAGCTTCTGACGCGCGAGCCGGAAGTGATTGAGAAGGTAATCGCCGACTCGGCGAAGCTGAAAGCCTCGGTGGTGAGCGCGGATGAGCGCGAAGGGGGGATGCGGCAGGTGCTCAATTTGGGGCACACGATTGGACACGCGCTCGAAGCGGAGACTGGATACAAGCTTCTGCTGCACGGGGAGGCGGTTGGGTGGGGATTGCTGGCTGCCACTCACATTGCGCTTTCGACGGGCAAACTCGATAGCGTGACGGCGGGGCGCATCATGAATGCCGTACTGAGTTTGGGGGAACTGCCGCGCATGGATGTGAAAACTGCGAGCATCTTGAAACGGCTGAAAGCGGATAAGAAAACGCGGCAGGGAGTTGTGCATTTCATTTTGCCGCGCGAGATTGGGAAAGTCGAAATTACGAGCGAGGTGGCCGAGGCAGCTGTGCGCGGGGCGGTGGAAGAGATCCGCAAGCTGGCGAAGTAGCGATGAGCAGAATAGGAACAATAAACAAGTTCCTGGGGGCGCGGCGGAGAACGGATTCCTCCCTGCGGTCGGAATGACAAGACAATAATGAACGCAGCGGAGAAAGATAGGGTGGTGGGAGCGTCGCCGGTGGGGGCGTCGGATCGCGAATCGGCGGCGAAAGCCGTGCAAGAGATGTTCACGTCGATTGCGCCGCGTTACGATCTGCTCAATCACATTCTTTCATTCAATATTGATCGTTTGTGGTGGTGGCGGACGGCGCGGCGGTTTGACGCGATTTTGAAGCGGCCGGGAGCGCGAGTGCTCGATTTGTGCTGTGGGACTGGAGATATGGCGTTCGCGGTGCGCCGGCGCGTGGGAACTGGTGACGCGAAGGTTCTGGGAGCGGATTTCTCGCACGCGATGCTGCAGCGGGCGTCGGCCAAGGGACGTGCAGCGAGCGCCGGAAAAAGCGGCGGGCAAGGCGAGACGGGGCAAGCCCCGTCTCTACGGTGGGTTGAGGCGGATGCGCTGCGATTGCCATTTCCCGACGGGAACTTCGATCTGGTGACTTCGGCGTTCGGCTTTCGCAACCTGGCGGATTACGATGCCGGGCTGCGCGAGATCGCGCGCGTGCTGCGGCCCGGCGGGGAATGCGGCATTCTGGATTTTGGCGAACCGCGCGGGTTGATTGGCGAAGTGTATCGCCTATATTTCAAAAAAGTGCTGCCGGCAATTGGGACGCTGATCTCGGGCGTGCGCGGTCCCTATGCCTACTTGCCGGCATCGGTGGAGCGCTTTCCCACTCCCGAGGAAATGACGGCGCGCATGAGGCAGGCGGGTTTCAGCGAGGCTTCGTGGACTCCTTACACGATGGGTGTAGCGGGCCTGTATTGGGGCAGGAAGGCGTAACGTCGGAGGGGATTCCGTCGGTCGGAATGACAAAGGGCAAGCCTCAGTTGAGCGGGCAGGGATCCTTCGACTGCGCGAGACGCGCGCTTTGCGCTTATCTCGCTCCGCTCAGGATGACACTTAGATCAGGATGACGCTGGATATTATTCCACAACGAATCGGTGTAGGGATCAGGATGATGCTGGAGTGTTCTGGAAGGAATCAGTGTAGGCTTCGAGGTTCGTCTTCGCGATTACGCTCTGGTAGTCCTTGCCCAGGAAGGCTTTCAGGCGGTCGGTGTTCATGATGTATTGGCCGGTCATATAGGGGACGGCGTCGGGTGGAATCGCCGAGATGTTGCGGTTCCAAAGAAATTGCAGAATCTGGCGCATGGCCCACTTGCCGGGGACGCGCAACAGTTTCGCTTGTGCGGTCTGGATGCACTGTGCGAAGGTCATGGATTCGCCGCGGCCAGCGACGTTTAGGATCGTGAGCCTCTGCGGTTCCGGTTCGCGCTTTAGGAGCCATGCAATCAGCCGCGCCATGTCATCGACGTGGACAAATTGGATCTGGTTGTCAAGGTATTGGCGGCCATACGGCAACATGCACGGAAGGCGTTTGCCTGCCTGGCGCATGCGGGTGGCGCGCTCCCCCTTGCCATTGGGCGTGCCTCGAAACGCTCCCATCAGATAGTTCTCCACCGTAGCGCCAGCAAAAATGTGAGGGCGGAGAATGAAGACGCCGCAGCCGCGGAGCGAGGAGGCGCGCTGCTGGACAACCCGATCGCTTTCCTTTTTGTGGATTGCGTAGGGCAGCGTGTGGGCATTGAGGGGAGCGTCTTCGGTAACGGCTCCGGGCAGATCGGAACCGTAGGCGGACACGCTGCTGGGAAAAATGAAATGACGAACCATGTCTTCCGCAGCTTGTGCAGCGGCCCGGTTTGCCTCGGTAATGGCCTCCATCACACGGGCGGTGCCGGCGACGTTCACTTGCCACATGCGGTCGATATCGATGATGCCGGTTCGTTGAGGATCGATTACAAACGCGAGATGAACGACGGCGACCGGTTTAACCTCGCGGAGAAGCAAGTGCAGATGGCGGGTTGATTCCTCGCGGCTGAGGTCGAGAGGGAGGAAGCGATCCACGGGCGCAGTGGGAGGCGTGATATCCACGCCTACCACCGCGTATCCCGAGAGATGCTCGAGGAGCCGACAGCCAAGATTGCCGGAAACGCCGGTGACCAGGATGGTTGGCTTCGACGTTTCCATTTAGTCGCGGTCGTCATCCTTTGCGTGCGGAGCGGCCGGAGTACCGGGCGCTCCCGGACGGCGCGGGGGCATTTGCATACCGGCGGGACCGCGGGCAGGGCCGAAATAGGCGTCATTGAAGTCGGTGTTGTTCTGGAATCGCTGCATCGCTTCGCGATAGTGCTGCGAGGAAAGCTGATTCTTAATCTCCGTCTTCACGCTGTCGACCGGCAGGGTGGTCTTGCTTATTAGCTTGTAGATATAGTTGCCGCTGGGATCGTTGATGACCTCGGAAATCTCATCGACCTTGAGTCCCATCACCGACTGTTGGGAGGCCGGGAGGCTGGTCTTGCGGACATGCTCCATTTTGGTTGGTGGAGGATTGCCGGGCAGTCCGGCAGCGGTGAATGCGGCTTTCTCGAGTTTATCGGGATCCTCACCCTTTTCGAGGCGAGCGCGAATCGCGACCGCTTCTTTTTTCATCGCTTCCTCGCCCTCCTTTTCCTGTTCTTCAGGGCTCAGCTGTTTGGTTTTGGGCTTGGACTCGGCGTCGGCAGCCGCGCCCTTGGCAGCACTCTTGGCTGGCGTGGCAGGCGGGGGAACGCGCTTGGTGTGAGGAACGAAGATCTTTACGAAAGTGGCTTCCTCATAGTTGGCGGCGTTCTGCGTGTAGTAGTCCTGGATTTCCTGATCGCTGATGTTGGCGGAATCGGTCTGAAGCGCCTTCGTGAACTCCTGGGCGAGAATCTGCATACGGGCCAGCCTCAGGGCCTCATCAAAATGCGGAGTCTTTTCGAGTCCGCGCTTCTCGGCCTCGGTGGACATGGTCAACACCTGGGAGTAACGAGTGGCGAACTGTCGGCGCATGGCAGGGGCCATACCGGGTTGAATATTTTCTACAATTTTTTCGAATTGAGCTTTGGTGATTAGCGTTTTACAGGCATCGCCTTTCTGTGTGGTATCGGCACAGAGACCCTTAATGGTGAGCACTGCATCGTCCGGGTTGACTTTGGGTGGTTCGGGCGCGGCCGGGGTCTCGGCGGGTGTACTCGCGGCGGGCGCGGCAGGGGCAGCCGCCTGGGGCTGGGCGCTCGGGGCTCCCTGAGCCGGAGGCTGCGGTTGCGGGGTTTGCGCGCAGACAATTGCGGCAAGGAAAAGACACACTAACAGCTGAAGACGCATGTGACTGGATCCTCCAAGAATATTTGCGATAAGCACATAATCGTAGCATGGCGGGTGCAAGGTGGCGCAAGAGGTGCCGGTTGGCGTGTAGATGCTCCAAGATAATGTCACCCCTTAACGGCAACGAGACTTTGTCACCCTCTCAGGATGGTGACGATGAGTCAGAAAGAGTTCCAACGCGTGAAAGTGATT